>Ga0208754_100100_pt1 | contig 61283 bp, 62 predicted proteins | sample LakWasMet55_HOW8_2_FD_183889 | JGI IMG/M metagenome (GOLD analysis project Ga0208754, IMG submission 183889) | Freshwater sediment methanotrophic microbial communities from Lake Washington under simulated oxygen tension - Sediment Metagenome... | ecosystem: Environmental > Aquatic > Freshwater >... | reverse complement strand
TGTTTGGCAAGCTCAAACACTACCGCAGGATTGCCACCAGATATGAGAAAAAGGCCATTAATTACAGGGGGATGTTGTCATTTGCCTCTGTACTCTTATGGCTACGATGAAATGTCAACAGAACCTAGATATAAATAACTTCAACGGATGTGTTGGGTTTTTTTTAATTTTGGTTACCAACATAATCTGTATTTGTTTAGTGCACCATTTTTGGACATAAAAAGTTGGTTTGATTTAATTTGGTGCATATATTTGAGCAGAACATTTAAATCCTGTATGTTACAAAGGCCTTTATAGAAATTTCCAGTTGGCACACTCCATGCTTTAATAACAACGAGTCGTTAATTTAAAGAGAGAGGAACAAATGAAATTGATAACCGCAATTGTCAAACCTTTTAAACTGGATGATGTCCGCGAGGCGCTTTCAGATATAGGGGTTTCTGGTGTAACCGTAACTGAAGTAAAAGGATTCGGTCGCCAAAAAGGTCATACAGAGCTGTATCGTGGAGCTGAGTATGTTGTTGATTTTTTACCTAAAGCTAAAATTGAAGTTGCAGTAGGCGAAAGTTTGGTTGATCTTGCGGTGGAGGCTATTACTAAAGCAGCCAATACCGGCAAAATTGGGGACGGAAAAATATTCGTAACAAATCTGGAGCAGGTTGTTCGGATTCGTACCGGAGAAACTGGCGATGAAGCGCTGTAATAATCAAGGGGGAAAAATGAAACAACTATTAAATGCCTTTATTCTGCTTGCTTTGCTGAGTGTTGCGGGATTGTCTTTTGCCGAAACCGGCTTACCGGCTGAAGCGGCGGCAACAGTTGCTGAAGCTGCGGCTGAAGCTCCCGCGGCAACGCCGCCCACCGTCGACAAGGGCGATACAGCCTGGATGATGGTGTCCACCCTGCTGGTCACTATGATGGTAGTACCCGGTCTGGGGCTATTTTATGGCGGACTAGTGCGTAGCAAGAATATGTTGTCAGTGTTGATGCAGGTGCTGGTGGTATTCTCGCTGATTGTAATATTGTGGGCTGTTTACGGTTACAGTCTGGCATTTGGAGGCAGCGGTCTGTTCATCGGTAACTTTAGCAAGGTGTTTCTGCAAGGTATTACGCCCGATTCGCTTGCCGATACCTTTACTGACAACGTAAAAATTCCTGAACTTATTTTCATCGCTTTCCAGTCTACATTTGCGGGTATCACTTGTGCTTTGATCGTAGGCTCGTTTGCCGAGCGTATCAAATTCAGCGCTGTGCTACTGTTTTCCGTTATCTGGTTTACTTTTAGCTATCTTCCTATTGCCCATATGGTTTGGGGTTCTGACGGTTATCTCCTTAGTAAGGGAGCGCTCGATTTCGCCGGCGGTACTGTAGTACACATCAACGCTGCGATGGGAGGCCTTGTAGGTGCTTACGTAGTGGGCAAGCGTATCGGCTATGGTAAAGAATCAATGGCTCCGCACAGCCTGACCTTGACCATGGTTGGGGCTTCATTGCTGTGGGTAGGTTGGTTCGGTTTTAATGCAGGTTCCAATCTTGAGTCAAACGGTGGCGCCACACTGGCCTTTATTAACACTATACTGGCCACGTCCGCTGCGGTGCTTGCCTGGTCGTTGGGCGAAGCGCTGGTTAAGGGTAAGGCATCGATGCTGGGTGCAGCATCAGGCGCGGTAGCTGGTCTGGTAGCCATCACTCCGGCTTGCGGCTCTGTGGGTCCGATGGGCGCCATTGTTGTCGGTCTGGCGGGTGGTTTTCTCTGTCTGTGGGGCGTTAGCGGCCTTAAGAAAATTCTCGGCGCTGATGACTCGCTGGATGTCTTTGGCGTTCATGGCGTAGGCGGTATTGTCGGCGCGTTGCTCACCGGTGTATTCACAGCACCTGGTCTGGGTGGAACAGGCGCTGAGGACTTCTCTATCGGCAGCCAGTTGTTGATCCAGGCCGAGGGTGTGCTTATCACTATTGTATGGTCTGGAACCGTGTCCTTTATTGCATACAAAATTGTTGATATCGCGATAGGACTTCGGGTCAGCGAAGAGATTGAACGTGAAGGTCTTGACATTTCCGAGCATGGCGAAACCGCCTATCATATTTAACCGTTTTTTATACTTTACCTGAGTTTTTTTGATAACTGGTCAGGATATAAATATGGGGCGACTTTAGGTCGCCCCTTTGGTTTGTAATGAAGGCTTGCTTATTAACCAAGCAATTTTTTATTTTATGACTGGATGGCATTGAGTTTTAATTCTCTAAGCTTCATCAACGCATAAATAGCATCCAGATGGGGTGTTTTGATGCCTGTCCGTTTGGCTGCGCGTACTGCATTACCGAGGATAGCCTCTGTCTCCATAACATCACCTCTTTCATAATCCAGCAGCATACTGGTTTTATAAGGCGGCATGGCATAGGTTTTTTCAATATTAAGGTTAATAATATTGTCAGGCAAGGTGTGTCCGCAGGCGCTGGCAATCGTGCAGACCTCTTCCATTATGCGGCGTATAAAATTTTCCTGAGACTGCAATATGTCGGCTGTTAGTAGCCCTCCTGATAATACTGATAGAGGGTTAAAAGGAGCATTCCAGACGCATTTTTGCCAACGCGCACTCATTATGTCTTCCACGACTTCGCATTCGATGCCAGATTGATTGATTAATGCGCAAAGTGCGGCTGTTTTTGGGCTAATGACGCCTGACACACTGCCTAAAACCAGGCGCCCATAGGCCAGATGTTCTATTTCTCCGGGCCTAATCCTGTTACAGCAAATAAAGGCCAGTCCGCTGACAACTTCATTATCAGGAAAAGCATCGAGTATTTCCTGTTCGATTTCTACACCGTTCTGAATAAAAACAATAGTCGTTTTGGCTGTTACGGCATTACGTATCAAGGCGGCCCGATCAACAGCAGGAATAACTTTGGTACAAAGCAACACATAGTCGGCAACACCTTTAAAATCAGCAGCGTCTTTTAGGACCTGTGCTGGAGTAAAGCTAGTGTTACCAATAATGTTGCTGTTGACAATAAAACCATATTGTTGGACTTGGTCGTAATCAGAGCGGCAGACGACAGATACCTCGGCACCCGCTTTAGCCAGTAATGATCCATAAAATCCGCCAATAGCTCCGGCACCGATAATAAGAACTGTATTACTCATAAATCTGTGTGCTCAGAAATTTTTTTAGAAACGGGATTGTTAGTTTACGCTTGGCCGCCAACGAGGCTTGGTCGAGTTTTTCCAGCAATGCCCACAAAGAAGCGATGTCCCTATCGCAGTGGGTCAGCAAAAATCGTCCTGCTTGTGGAGAAATGTCAAAGCCCATTAGCTCTGCCTTAAAACTTAATGCGGTAATTTTATCGCTATCCGTCAAAGGCTTAATGTTTAAAGTGAGTCCCCAATTAAGGCGCGTTTTGAGATCAGGCAATTGAATAGCCAATTTATTGGGTGAGCAGGATGCGGATAAGATAAGTCTGTGGCCGAGACTACGATGCTGGTTAAAAAAGTTAAAGAAGGCCTGTTCCCAAACCGGACCGCCAGCCAAGTATTCAATATTGTCAAAGCAAACAAGGTCAAATTTGTCCAGACCGGCCAATACTGCAGGGTCAAGCAATAGCGGTGAGAAAGCAAAATAGAAACAGCTAAGGCCGTGGTTATGCGCCAAATGGCAACAGGCTTGCAGCAAATGGCTTTTCCCTATGCCAGGCTCACCCCATAGGAAAATTTGCTGTTCGCCGTCTCCTGAGCTGCTTTTCTGTAAATGCTCGATAATTTCCCGATTGCTGCCCGGAAAAAAATCATTAAAAGTCTGGTTTGCCCGAAATTCAAAGCGTAATGGAAGTTGCTCTGCCATTGCAATTAGTGTTTCGCAGAAAACCGGAGGTAAAGTGTTGTACCCAGAAAAAGCATCAAGCTCAGTAAAATTTCCAATGATGCATACAGGCGCTCACTCGCATTAACGTAAGATTCGGCAGTACCGTGGGTGAAATAGATAAGGCTGATATAGGCGGCCCAGGCACAGCTTCTTTTTTTACGGTTCAATAAACCGCGCATTGGTAACAATAGCGGCGTAATAGTGAATAATAAAACCAGGGCTACAGGAAATCGGGAGGAGGGCGCAATTATTGTATTCCACAACATTAACAGTACAAACAGTCCGAAGAAACCTGTCAAAGCAGTATAGTAATAATTAATGGGCTTGATCTTCATAAGCCTTGCTTTAAAAGCCGAGCTGTTTTAGTCAGACGTGACCCGAGAGTCCGGCACAAGCTTTTTTCATCGTTACTTAATTCAACATGATCCATTGATACATGGCTGGGTCCATAAGGTGTGCCGCCAGTGGTGGTTTCGCGCAAAGCATTTGTGGTGTAAGGCAATCCCAATAACAGCATGCCGTGGTGCATAAGTGGTAGCAGCATTGTTAGAAGAGTGCTTTCCTGGCCGCCGTGCATGCTGCCTGTTGAGGTAAATACCCCCGCGGGTTTACCGACTAATGCGCCTGAAAACCAGATTTCAGTTGTGTTGTCGATAAAGTATTTGAGCGGTGCCGCCATATTGCCGAAATGGGTTGGGCTGCCTAATGCCAAGCCGTCGCAATTTTTCAGGTCGTCAATCGTTGCGTAAATTGCTCCATTGGCAGGTATGCTCGCTATTGTTTTTTCACAGGCAGCAGAAATATCAGGAACAGTTCTGAGTACTGCTTCAGCACCTTCAACAGACTCCACACCGTGAGCAATATAATTGGCCATTTGAGCGGTTGTGCCATTACGTGAATAGTACAGGATCAGGATTTTTGTCATTATGTGGATCCTTTAAATGATAGCAAGTACAGCTTCCGGCGGACGGCCAATAGCTGCTTTTCCATTAGCAATCACAATTGGACGTTCGATTAGAATCGGATGGCTTACCATTGCCTTAATAAGCATTTGTCTATCCAGCGATTTATCATCCAGGCCGTTTGCTTTATATTCAGCTTCATTTTTGCGCATTAAGTCACGCGGTTCCATATTGAGCATTCGCAGAATGTTATCAAGTTCCTGAATAGAAAGAGGGGTTTTTAAATATTCAATAACTTCGGGTTCAATGCCTTGCTCTTTTAATAATTGCAAGGTTTGGCGTGATTTTCCGCAGCGCGGATTATGATAGATTTTTACGCTCATGGTTCGCGTACGCTTATAAAAACAAAAAGCTATAATAGCATTTTTAATAATATGCGTGCTTCGAAAAGGTAGGGTGATGAATACAGCTAAGTTAATGGATCGAACCAGGCAATACTGGTTATTGGCAAGATTTGACCGTCCTATCGGTACATTGATTTTGTTATGGCCTGCATTATGGGCGCTTTGGCTTGCAAGTAATGGGAAGCCCGACTTGCTGGTTTTAAGCGTAATTTGTATGGGTGTAGTAATAATGCGCGCGGCCGGTTGCGTGATAAATGATTATGCCGACCGCAATTTTGATCCACATGTTGAGCGTACCCGCCAGCGTCCTATCGCTGTCGGCAAGGTTCAGCCTAAAGAGGCGTTGATTCTTTTTGTTGTATTATGCTTGTGTGCTTTTGCTTTGGTATTGTTGCTGAACATATATACGATACTGTTGTCTTTTGTCGGTGCCTTTTTGGCTGCAAGTTATCCGTTTATGAAACGATATACCCAGTTGCCGCAAGCATATTTAGGCATAGCTTTTGGCTGGGCTGTGCCGATGTCATTTTCTGCTCAGATGAACAGTATTCCTGCAGTGGCTTGGTTGATGTTTTTAGCAGTCGTTTTATGGGCGCTAGTTTATGACACTATGTATGCCATGGTCGATAAGGAAGATGATTTAAAAATAGGTATTAAGTCAACGGCTATTTTATTCGGAGATTATGATCGCCATATTATGGCTATTTTGCAGGTTATTATTCTCGGGCTTTTGGTTACCATCGGGCAAATACAACAGCTGTATTGGCCTTATTATCTGGGTATTCTGGTTGCAGCAGGATTATCGGTTTATCAACAAAAACTGATTTTTCATCGGGAAAAAGCACTTTGTTTTAAAGCGTTTTTAAATAGCAATTGGTTTGGATTAACAATATTTTCAGGGATAGCGGTGAATTATTTGTTTCAATAAGCGGCCAGAGTGAATTAAGACGGCAATTTCCGTGGATTAAAGTAAGGTTTGACGATAACTAAATCTGTTATAATCCAGAGCCATTAGTCATACCAATACCTTAACAGCTCATGCCATACAGCTTGACCCTGTGGCATAACGCCTTAATAACTTCAAATCAGATTAAACTCAGTGGATTTAAAACATATAAGAAACTTCTCCATTATCGCGCATATCGATCATGGTAAATCGACGCTTGCGGATCGTTTTATTCAATTGTGCGGCGGTTTGACTGCCCGGGAAATGTCGGCACAAGTTCTCGACTCAATGGATATTGAAAGGGAGCGCGGTATCACCATTAAAGCCCAAAGTGTTACGCTGGAATTTAAAGCCAAAGACGGCGAAACTTATCAGCTTAATTTTATCGATACTCCAGGCCATGTTGATTTTTCCTATGAGGTATCCCGGTCATTGGCCGCGTGTGAAGGCGCACTGCTGGTCGTGGATGCGGCGCAAGGTGTTGAAGCGCAAAGCGTAGCTAATTGCTATACTGCAATAGAGCAGGGCCTGGAAGTCGTCCCTGTGCTTAATAAAATTGATTTGCCTTCTGCCGAGCCTGAACGTGTCCAGGCTGAAATAGAGGAAGTTATTGGAATTCCTGCTGATGAGGCGCTGATGATAAGCGCTAAAACAGGCATAGGTGTTCATGATGTTTTGGAGCAACTGGTTATTAAGGTGCCTCCTCCTCAAGGTAATATTGATGGGCCGTTACAAGCCTTGATTATCGACTCGTGGTTTGACAGTTATCTGGGGGTTGTTTCGTTAGTAAGAATCGTGCATGGTAGTATCCGCAAAAAGCAGAAAATTACTATCATGTCTACCGGCAAGTCATTTATCGCTGAAACCGTCGGCGTATTTACGCCGAAACGACTGGAAAAAGAGTTGTTAAATACCGGTGAAGTGGGTTATGTCGTTGCCGGAATTAAGGATATTTTCGGGGCACCAGTCGGCGATACCATCACCTGGACGGATAAACCGGCTACCGAGCAACTCACGGGATTTCAACGTGTTCAACCGCGGGTTTTTGCCGGTTTGTATCCGGTCAGTTCCGATAATTATGAAGATTTACGCGAGGCTTTAAAAAAGCTGAACCTCAATGATGCAGCTTTGCAATTTGAGCCGGAAACATCGCAGGCACTGGGTTTTGGTTTTCGTTGTGGTTTCCTCGGTATGTTGCACATGGAAATTGTGCAGGAACGACTGGAGCGCGAATATAATGTTGACCTGATTACCACGGCACCTACGGTAATTTATGAGGTCATTACTCAAACTGATCAGGTGTTAATGGTCGATAATCCCGCAAAATTACCCGAAGGCGGTATAGTCAAGGAAATAAGGGAACCAATTATTCGCGCTAATATTCTGGTTCCTGAAACTTATCTGGGTGGAGTTATCACGTTGTGTATTGAAAAACGCGGCGTACAAAAAGATATGCAATATGCAGGCAGGCAAGTGTCGTTGCATTATGAAATGCCATTGAGCGAAGTTGTACTGGATTTTTTTGACCGGCTAAAATCAGTAAGTCGCGGTTTTGCTTCATTTGATTATGAATTCTTGCGTTTCCAGCCTGCCGATCTGGTTAAATTGGATGTTTTAATCAACGCCGAGAAAGTCGATGCCTTATCCATTATTGTCCATCGTGATTTAAGCCATAACCGGGGTCGTGATCTGGTGGAAAAAATGAAAGATCTGATTCCGCGGCAAATGTATGAAGTCGCCATACAGGCGGCAATTGGTTCCAAGATTATTGCCCGTTCTACTGTTAAAGCCATGCGCAAAAATGTGACCGCCAAATGCTATGGCGGTGATATTAGCCGTAAGAAAAAATTACTGGAAAAACAAAAGGCGGGTAAAAAACGCATGAAACAGGTCGGTAATATAGAGATTCCTCAAGAGGCATTTCTTGCCGTATTGCAACTCAATAAAGAATAAGTCAGCATTTTCTTCCGTCTTCTTCACTCATTAAAAACTTATTTATGGACTTTGATTTTTCCTTTTTTCTTTTTGTTGCAACTGTAGTTACTGGCGTAATCTGGGGCATATATTTATTATGGCTTAAGTCCAGGGGTACCGCTTTTAATGAAGAAAATGAACCTGTTATAGTCGAATATGCACGTTCTTTTTTTCCGATAGTATTAATCGTTTTATTGCTGCGCTCTTTTTTAGCCGAACCTTTTCGCATTCCTTCGGGTTCAATGATGCCGACATTACTGGTAGGCGATTTTATTCTGGTTAATAAATTTACATACGGGATACGTTTGCCGGTTTTAAATAAAAAAATAATAGCGCTGAATGAGCCTCAAAGAGGTGATATCGTGGTTTTTCGTTATCCCAAAGAGCCTTCGGTCGATTACATAAAACGAGTCATCGGTTTGCCAGGTGATAAGGTTGTTTATGATAATAAAACATTAACGGTCAATGATATTCCTGTTAAGCAGGTTTCATTAGGCCGCTATCAGGGCTTGGGTCAAGGGCAGGATATGACTGGTGCAGAACATTTGTCGGAAGATTTAACCGGTATTGAACATAGTATTTTAGTCAGGACTGAAGTACCGTCCGGCGCGTTCGCTTATATAGTTCCTGAAGGTAACTATTTCGTAATGGGTGATAACCGTGATAACAGTAACGACAGTCGCTATTGGGGTACCGTTCCTGAGGAAAACTTGGTTGGCAAGGCTTTTTTTATCTGGATGAACTGGGATTGGCAGCATAAAGGTATTGGCTTTGACCGTATTGGCACGGTGCTTAAATAAATTTTTATAAAATTATTGTGGAGAAGACAATGAATACTATGCCTAAGCATCAACATGGCCTGACTTTTATCTCTCTTATTTTCTTTCTGGCAGTATTCGGTTTTTTTATTTTGCTGATACTTAAGATAGGGCCGATCTACCTGAATCACAGTAAAGTTACGAATGCTCTCGCTGCGCTGGAAAAAGAAACGGATGTGGCCATGAAAAGCGAGGCTGAAGTCAGGGCGAGTCTCGATAAACGGTTTAATATGAATTATGTTGAAGGCGTAACGAAAGATGATATTAAGGTGACCAAAAGCGGCAACTATCTAAAAGTGCAGATCGCCTATGAAAAGATCGAGAAAATTGTTGGTAACCTGAGCGTTTTGGTTGAATTCGACAATTCTATTGAGGTTGGTGCTTCAGAGTGATAAAAAAACCTGAGTTACTGTGCAAAAAGCTCGGATTGAAATTTAATAATCCAGAGTTTTTTGCTATTGCCCTAACTCATCGTAGCGCAAGTTCAAAAAACAATGAACGTCTGGAGTTCTTGGGTGATTCTATCCTCGGCTTCGTAATTGCACAAAAATTATACGAAATGTTTCCCGACGCTTGTGAGGGGGCTTTAAGTCGGCTAAGGGCTAGCCTGGTAAACGAAGGCTCATTAGCCGAGTTGGCAACGCAGCATAAATTAGGTGATTATTTGCTACTGGGTTCGGGGGAGTTGAAAAGTGGTGGTTCACGTCGACCTTCGATTTTGTCAGATGCGCTTGAAGCTATCATGGGTGCTTTATTTATCGATCAGGGAATAAACATTTGCCAGCAATGGATAGAACAGTTATTTGCCGAAAAACTGCAAAGTTTGTCATTGAACAATTGGCAGAAGGATCCTAAAACTCAATTACAGGAATTAATGCAAGCAAAAAAAATGGAGCTACCTGAATATAGTTTAATGACTATGTCCGGGCTGGCACACGAGCAAACGTTTAAAGTGAAATGTAGCATTCCTTTAATAAAAGAATCCTGTACCGGTACAGGAATTTCCAGAAAAAAGGCCGAGCAGGCAGCCGCAGAGCTTATGCTTGAACTACTGAACAAGGTAAGTAAATGAATTGTGGCTATGTAGCATTGATAGGTCGACCCAATGTTGGTAAATCAACTTTGATGAATCACTTATTGAAACAAAAGATCAGTATTACTTCACGCAAGCCGCAAACTACCCGGCATCGTATTCTTGGAATTAATACCACAGAAGCCGGGCAAGCTATCTATATGGATACACCTGGTATGCATGATAGTGGAAAGAGGGCATTAAACCGCTATTTAAACCGCTCAGCAGATACTGCATTGCAGGGTGTTGACGTGATCGTCTGGTTGATTGATGGTTTGTTTTGGCATGAGTATGATGAAGTTATATTCAAGAAATTGGAACAGGCAGGTTTACCGGTTATTCTTGCGGTTAACAAAGTCGATAAGATAAAAGATAAGGATGAAATTCTGGCATTTTTTGCCGAGGCTCGGCATCGGTTTCCATTTGAGCAGTTGATACCAGTTTCAGCGTTAAAAAGAACCAATCTTGACCAGCTTGAAAGTCTGATAATGGCGTTACTGCCCGAGAATGATCTGATTTATCCTGAGGATCAGATTACCGACAGGCCTGAGCGGTTTTTAGCAGCTGAAATAATCAGGGAGAAACTGACTCGACGCTTGGGTGATGAACTGCCTTATGAATTGACCGTTGAGATTGAACGCTACGAAGAAAAACCTGACATTACTAAAATATATGCCATCATTTGGGTGGAGCGCTTGACACAGAAAAATATTGTTATCGGCAAGCAAGGAGAAATGCTCAAAAAAGCCGGTACGGATGCCAGATTTGATATAGAAAAATTGATCGGACAAAAAGTTTATTTACAGCTTTGGGTTAAAGTCAAAAAAGGTTGGTCAGATAGCGAAAGGGCTTTGCAGAGCCTGGGATTTAATGACTGAACAAGCGGTTTATCTACAGCCTGTTTTTATCTTGCAGCGACACAATTACCGTGAAACCAGCCTTATTATTGAGGCGTTAACCAGGGATTTCGGCAGGATTTCCCTGTTGGCAAAAGGGGTAAGAACAGCCCGTTCAAAAAACCTCGGATTATTGCAGCCCTTTTCGTCTTTGGCTATTTCCTATATTGGTAAGGGCGATTTAAAAATACTGACCGGGGTTGAAATACTCGCATCCAGTATCGAACTAAAAGGCCTTTTAGTTTATTGCGGTTTTTATATAAATGAGCTGGTTAGTTGTTTCCTGCATAAATACGACCCTCACCCGGAAGTATTTAATGGCTACAGCGAGTGTTTAATTTCTCTTTCGTCAGCAGTCCCGGATTTCGCAGATGGTTTACAATCGCCCGATAGCTTAAAAATAGAAGCGGCCTTACGGATTTTTGAACTTGGATTAATGGAAAATGTGGGATACGGACTGAATCTTGAACACGAATTCCCTAATGCAAAACCAATTGATCCGCAAAAAAAATATCAATTTAACATAGAGTCAGGACCAATTGAGGCAATCGATGGGTGTTTTTCAGGACTGACATTGCAAGCTTTAAGATCAAGGCAACTCAATGATTCCCAAGTTTTGGCTGAAGCAAAAATACTGATGCGAAAAATTATTGATGTACATCTGCAAGGTAAGCAACTTAAAAGCCGAACAGTTATTAATCAAATCAGCAAGCACATAGTTACAAACTCATAACAAATATGGATAAGCAGATATTATTAGGCGTAAATATTGACCATGTTGCGACTTTAAGACAGGCCAGAGGCACATTATATCCTGAACCTGTTCAGGCAGCCCTAATTGCTGAACAAGCAGGTGCAGATGGTATTACCGCTCATTTACGAGAAGATCGCCGGCATATTCAAGATAGGGATCTTATTTTGCTAAAGGATATGATACATACCCGGCTCAATATGGAAATGGCTGTCACTGATGAAATGGTAGCTATCGCTGCCAAGCTAAAACCTTATGCTTGCTGTCTGGTGCCGGAAAAACGAGAAGAGCTGACTACTGAGGGTGGTTTGGATGTTGTCGGTAATATCCATCAAGTGCAATGGGCGTGTGAGAAACTGGCAGATGCCGGAATTGAAGTATCGTTATTTATTGATGCTGATGAAGCCCAGATCGATGCTGCGATAAAGGCAGGTGCGCCAGTTATAGAATTGCATACAGGACGTTATGCAGAAGCTGATGGTCAATTATCACAAGTTGAAGAGTTGGGGCGTATCAGGCAAGCGGCAAATTATGCACACAGCGCAGGCCTACAGGTTAATGCAGGTCATGGCTTAAACTTTTATAATGTTGAGGCAATATGCGCAATACCTGAGATAATTGAACTTAATATTGGCCATTCAATTATCTCACAAGCGTTATTTTCCGGTTTGTCTCAAACAGTTAAAGACTTGAAACAGCTTATGAGACAGGTTCGGCAATACACTGCTTAGCTGGCGTTAAATCCGTGCTTTTGCATCCGGTATAACAGGGTATCCCGTGATAACCCTAATAATTTCGCTGATTGAGTCCGGTTACCTTTAGTACGGGCCAAGGCTTGTTGAATCAAGTCTGCTTCTAAAGAATCCAGTGCCAAACCGTTTTCTGGGAGACTGAAATTCGGTAGGCAAGAACTATTGCTAAAATTGGTTGAATTATTGAATTCCAGGGGAAGATTTTCTGGTTCTATGACTCTACCTGCAAGTAGAATACTCAGCCGTTCGCATAAGTTGCGTAATTCCCTGATATTGCCAGGCCAGTGATAAGTTTTAAGCGCTTTTAAGGCTTTTTTACTGAATTTTGGTGGAGTAATTGCGTGTGTTTCAGAAAACACTGCCATGAAATGTTTAATCAGCTTTTCTATGTCATCAGCACGTTTTGCCAAAGGCGGCAATTCTAAAGGTACAACATTAAGCCGAAAATATAAGTCTCTTCTAAATTCACCAGCATCAATCTGATTATTCAGATCAGTATTTGTCGCTGCGATGATCCGCACATCGACTTTATAATGATGAGTTTCGCCAACTGGCAAGCATTCCCCTGAGTCAAGAAAACGCAATAATTTACCCTGGATTGACAGTGGTAATGAATTGATTTCATCAAGAAACAAAGTGCCGCCGTCGGCTGCTTTAAACAACCCTTGGGTATCGCTGCTGGCACCGGTAAAAGCACCTTTTCTATGTCCAAATAATTCGGATTCAATCAAACCTTCAGGTAGTGCAGCACAATTAAGTTTTACGAAGGATTTGTTGGCCCGCGAGCTGGCTTTTTGAATAGCGGTTGCCAATACTTCCTTGCCTGTACCCGTTTCGCCTTTAAGAAGGATGGTTACATCGGTTGATGCAGCAATTCTTGCGCTACGGATCAAGGAATCCAGCGCAGGAGATTGCCCAATGATCGAATTAAAATGCTCCATAGATGCCTCTTAATGTATTGCTGAATGTGATGTAAATGCCATAGGATTAAGCCACGGCAGGGCGGCTAGCAATGCAAGCGCTATCATAAAAAGGCCAATTGCTTGTTTAAAGCGCTGCATTTTGGATAACCTTGTAAGTATTCCGGTCATTATACCCACTCCCATAACAGCAGGTAAAGTCCCCAAGCCAAAAGACAGCATAGTCAAGGCGCTATTGCCTATATCTCCTGCAGTTGCTGCCAGTGATAAAGCGGCATAGACCAAACCACAGGGAAGCCAGCCCCAAATCATGCCAAAAAGAAAGGCCTGGGTACGGGTTTTAACTGGGATTAGTTTGCGTCCATAAGGCTCGATCTTTTTCCAGAAATGCGTCCCAATTTTTTCAATGTAGGCAAAACGGGGAAACCACCCGGCAATATAAAGGCCGGCGCTGGCCATGATAACAGCCGACAATATTTGCAGTACCCGATGCCCGTTAATTTCGCTCATGTGCATAGTGGCTATTGATTGAATAATACCCGCTAATGCTCCGGCTATGGCATAACTGGTAATGCGGCCGAAGTTGTAATTAAAGACAAATGGCAAAAGCAGCGCTTTTTTGCTGCGTATTTCCGGACTAAGACTTAACGTCAATGTGCCGATAATGGAACCACACATGCCAATACAATGTAAGCTGCTGACCAGTCCCATCACAAATGCAACTAGATAAGACGTAGTAAAAGCGGGATCAAATGCCATAATTAACGACTATTTTTTCTGGGTAACAATTGTTCATGGCTTCTCTTATGCGGTTAAGGAATCTGAACTGGCATCCTTAAACTGGGCAAGGATCTGGCGCTGAATTTTTTCAGCCGTCTCTTTGCGCTGCATTGCGTCACGGATAGGGCGACCGACAACGATATAATCAGCACCATTTTGAAACGCAGCCTCTACGCTGACAACCCGTTTCTGGTCATCCTCTTCGCGGTTATCTACAGGCCTTATGCCTGGGGTAATCACTAATAGTTTATGATCCAGCTCTTCCCTTAGCATAGAAACTTCCAGTCCCGATGACACGATACCATCACAACCGATTTGCAGTGCCCGTTTAGCACGGGATAAAACCAGCTCCCGCACATCGCATTGAAAGCCAAGGTCATCAAGGTCGCCGCGGTCCAGACTGGTTAACGCAGTTACCGCCAGAACTTTTAGCTCTCCTTTTTGGCTGGCTGCCGCTTCCATAATCGAATCATTGCCGTGTATAGTGGCAAGATCGACGCCTTTACTGCTTAAGGCTTTAATAGCCCGACCTACAGTGGCGGGTACGTCAAAAAATTTCAAATCAACAAACACTTTTTTATTACGCTGCTTTAACCATTCGATAAAGCCGAAGTAGTCGCCTGACATAAATAGCTCCATACCAACTTTGTAGAAGATCACCGAATCACCAAGCTCTTCGACTAGGGCTTGTGCTTCGGGAATGCTGGGTACATCCAGCGCCATAATCAAGCGTTCACGAACGGGTATAGGTTTACTGGATATGAATGATTGGGCCATGACAGAAAGAAAAAGCTAAAAAATTCAGCTATATTACCCGAACTTGATTTAACGGTGAACGTTAAAAATTTATTAAATCTATAAAACATTCAAATTATGGACGCAACTTTGATTCAAATGGGCTTGTTAATGGCGTGTGGAGCAGTTTGGCGGGTTTTTACACCTGGTGGTCTGTCTGCGGACCAAACCCGCATGGTTTTGACGACGGTGGTTTATTATTTACTGCTGCCAACTATGGTGCTGGAGGTGCTATGGTCAGCAGATATAGGTCTGCATTCATTAAAATATACATTGCTGGGGGTTGGTTGTATCGTTTCGGCCATGCTGTGCACATGGCTTGTTGGGATTGTTTTTAAATTTGAAAACAAGCGTTTAGGAACCATGCTGCTGGCAGCGGCATTTCCAAATGTCACTTATATGGGACTGCCTGTTTTAGAACAGATTTTTGGCGGCTGGGCGCGGTCAGTAGCAATACAAATGGACTATTTTGCAGCAGCGCCGTTTTTGTTTACGGCAGGGATAATTATATCCCGTCATTACGGCCAGGATACCGAAAAAAAATCCGGGTCAGTGTTGCTGTATCTCAACGCGCCGCCATTTTGGGCCGTGGCTATTGCTGTTATTTTAAATCTTAACGGTGTAGGTGAACCAGCCTGGCTTTCGGGTGTATTACAAAAACTCTCTGTTGCTGTCGTACCTTTGATGCTATTTTCAATCGGGTTGGCATTAAGTTGGAAAGCGGTAATCGTCCGCAATATTCCCTATGTCATACCTGTAATTTTCATAAAAATGCTACTAATGCCGTTGTTTGCACTATTTCTGACCCAATATTTAGCAATCGACGGTGACTACAGGACTGCGGCGGTGCTTGATCTGGCGATGCCCAGTATGTTGTTGGGAATCGTGTTTTGTGACCGCTATCAGCTGGATAGCCCGTTGTACGCAATGACCGTCACCGTAACAACAGCTTTAAGCCTGATTACATTACCATTCTGGCATAGCGCGTTAATCAATAAAGCGTTTGGTTAAATCACTATAAGCATCGATTCTACGGTCTCGTAAATAAGGCCAGATTTGCCTGACCCGCTCGATTCTTGACCCATCAATTGAGGCTGTTACCAGTTTTGATTCTGTAGCATCGGCGCAGTCGATTATTTCTCCCTGCGGACCGGTTATAAAACTATTGCCCCAAAAATTAATTCCTGCTGTTGAATTCGGCGCTTGTTCAAAGCCTATGCGGTTGCAGGCAATAACCGGAATGCCGTTGGCCACAGCGTGCGAGCGTTGGATAGTTATCCAGGCATTTAATTGCCGCTGTTGTTCTTCGCTTATATCTTCAGGGTCCCAACCTATTGCGGTCGGATAAATTAATAGTTCTGCTCCGGCCAGGGCCATTAAGCGTGCAGCCTCGGGGAACCATTGATCCCAGCAAATCAGTACCCCCAATTTACCGACCGAGGTTTCTATCGGTTTAAATCCCAAATCGCCTGGAGTGAAATAATATTTTTCGTAAAATCCGGGATCATCGGGGATATGCATTTTCCGGTATTTACCTGCGATGCTGCCGTCTTTGTCAAAAACAACAGCCGTATTGTGATACAGGCCGGGAGCTCTTTTTTCAAAGATCGTCGCTACGATAACAATGCTCAGTTTTTTAGCGACGGCAGAAAGGATTTCTGTGGTTGGTCCGGGAATGGCTTGCGCAAGCTCGAAGTTATTATAATTTTCGTCCTGGCAAAAATATGGGCCCAAGTGTAACTCAGGTAATACCACTATATCGGCATTAAGACTGGCAGCTTCATGGATTTTTGCAATAGAGAAATCGAGATTTGTTTCTCTGTCTTTATCACAAGCTTGTTGGACTGCAGTAATTATCAAATTTGCTTTCATATTCGAACGTTGTCATAAATTTTAAAGTTATACGGCTTATTCTATAACGCTTTAACGCTTTTCAAACACACGAGTTGATAACGACTGCAGCATGAACTTGGGCAGCGAAGGTAAAAGACACGCATTGACGCCTTAGGCAGGTTATAATTTTGTAATGCATAAAGGCGAGAGAAGGTGTGGTAAGTCAATAAAACGTACCAAATTGATTAAACTCAAAGGAATAAAATGAAAGTTACAATATTTGGTTCTGGTTATGTAGGGTTAGTAACTGGGGCATGTCTTGCCGAGGTTGGAAATGATGTCGTTTGCATCGATGTTGACCAGGGAAAAATAGCCAATCTGAAAAACGGCATCATACCCATCTATGAGCCTGGACTCGAAGAGCTGGTTAAGAGCAACCAGCAAGCGGGTAGGATAAGATTCACTACAGACCTGCAAGATGCTATAAGTCATGGCGTTTTTCAATTTATTGCGGTTGGTACACCGCCTGATGAAGACGGCGCTGCGGATTTACAATATGTTTTGGCAGTGGCGAAATCTATCGCTGAGCACATGCAAGACTATCGTATTGTCGTTAATAAATCGACTGTACCTGTTGGGACAGCGGATAAGGTTAAGGAAGCCATTCTTGACGTGCAGGCAAAGCGTGGCGTAGTGGTTGACTTTGATGTGGTTTCAAATCCCGAGTTTTTAAAGGAAGGTGCCGCTATAAATGATTTCATGAAGCCTGATCGTATTGTTATCGGTACAGATAATCCAAGAACAGCCGAACTGTTAAAAGCGCTTTATGCGCCCTTTAATCGCAGCCATGAACGTATTATAGCGATGGATGTACGCTCGGCTGAGTTGACCAAGTATGCTGCTAATGCCATGTTAGCTACAAAAATCAGCTTTATGAATGAATTGGCAAATCTGGCCGAACTGTTGGGTGCCGATATTGAACACGTTAGAAACGGCATAGGTTCTGATTCACGCATCGGCTATTCTTTTATCTATCCTGGCTGTGGTTATGGTGGCTCCTGTTTCCCTAAAGATGTCAAAGCGCTGGAACGCACGGCGCGACAGATGGGTTATAACGCCGAACTGCTGAATGCAGTGGAAAATGTGAATGACCGCCAAAAACAGGTATTGTTTAACAAAGTATTGCAGCACTATAACGGTGCTTTGCAGGGCAAAATTTTTGCACTGTGGGGCTTGGCATTTAAACCCAAAACGGATGATATGCGAGAAGCGCCTAGTCGTGTGTTGCTCGAAGCTTTAATTGCAGCAGGTGCCGAAGTTCAGGCTTTTGATCCCGAAGCCATGCTTGAAGCCGAAAGAATTTATGGTGATAAAAAAGGCTTAACGCTGGTAGAAACGGCTGAAGAAGCATTGCAAGGGGCGAATGCCTTGATTGTAGTAACAGAATGGAAAAACTTTTGGAGTCCTGATTTTGACAGGATAAAAAACACGCTTAAAGATGCGGTAATTTTTGATGGCAGAAACTTATACCAGCCCCAATTACTCAAGGCACAAGGCCTTACTTATTACGGTATAGGTAGAAAATAACCACCTGAACTGCATTGTATTAATTAATAGCTCAGGAGTATTAATGCCGTTTGTCATTCAATGGGTAGACAGTTGTTCTGGAACTGAGCAGCACATAGCAATTCTAACGCCCGCTGGCAATTTGAATTTAACTGTGCGTCAAGATGTGATTACTAAAACGGACTGGGAGCACGAAAATTATTGTTGCGATGAGCTTTATGCTCACGAAATACAACAGGAAGTAGCCGATTATTGGACAGATACCGATAAAATCATCCATATCAAACTCTTAAAACAAGGCAGTGATTACCGAAACAAAGTGTGGGCGGAGCTTTGCCAAATCCCTATTGGGGAAACAGTAACTTACTCGGCCTTAGCCAAAAAAATCAGCTCGGCGGCACGGGCCGTCGGTAATGCTTGTCGAGACAATCCCTATGCTCTATTTATTCCCTGTCATCGAGTTGTATCGGTTGCAGGCCTTGGCGGTTATAACGGACAAACTGACGGAAACTTTATGGAAATTAAAAATAAATTATTGGCATTTGAAGCAGCTTGCAGAAAATGACTGCTAAGGATTTGATAGACCAGTTTCTGGATGCCGTATGGGTAGAACAGGGGTTGAGTGAGAATACGCTTTCTGCATATAGTAGTGACTTGCGGATTTTCGCCAAATGGCTCGTGGGTAAATCTTTGTTGGAAGTTGATAATGGACAGCTTTCGTCATTTCTTGGTAGTCGCTACGATGCCGGTATATCGACGCGCTCGGCAGCGCGTATTTTATCCAGCCTGCGCCGTTTTTATGCGTATTATATCCGGGAAAACCGTATTGCAATTGATCCGACTGCATTGATAGAAGCCCCGCATATAGGCCGCTTATTGCCGGTGTCGCTTTCTGAAAGAGATGTTGAATTATTGCTGGATGCCCCGGAAATTACCACCCCTTTGGGGTATAGGGACAAAACCATGCTGGAGATGTTATATGCTACAGGACTTAGGGTTTCAGAGCTGGTCAATTTAAAATTTGAGCAAATCAGTTTCAGGCAAGGTGTGGTCAGGATTACCGGGAAGGGTAATAAAGAGCGCTTGGTACCGGTCGGAGAAGAAGCCATGAGCTGGCTGGAAGGTTATATGGCACAAACCAGAAAAGCCATTTTGGGTGAGCGGCAATGCGATTATTTGTTTGTTACTAACCGGGCCAGCAATATGACAAGACAGGCGTTTTGGCATATTATCAAGCGTCATGCCAAAACAGCCGGGATTAACAAGGAACTGTCACCTCATACACTAAGGCACGCCTTTGCTACACACTTATTGAACCACGGCGCGGATTTAAGGGTCGTTCAGCTATTATTAGGGCATGCTGATTTATCGACAACGCAAATTTATACCCACATCGCTCGTGAAAGGCTCAAAGAACTACATTCAAAATATCACCCAAGAGGATAAATATGGCACAAAACATTCACCCAACGGCTTATATAGGGCAAGATGTAATACTTGGAGAAAATATTATTGTCGGGCCTTTTGCGGTAATTGAATCAGGAGCTGAATTGGGCGCGAATTGTCAAGTGGGTGCCCATGCTGTAGTTCATAGCCAGGTAAAAATGGGGGACGGCAATATCTTGCATCCTCATGCCGTGCTGGGTGGATTACCCCAGGATACCGGTTTTAAGGCTGAAACTGTTTCCTGGCTCTTTTGTGGTGATAATAATGTGTTCAGAGAAGGATTTACGGCACACAGGGCTACTAAAGAGCATGGGGAAACAAGGATCGGCTCAGGTTGCTACTTTATGAATAACAGCCATGTTGCCCATGATTGCAGCATCGGTAACAAGACCATATTTGCCAATAACGTGGCTATAGGCGGACATGTGGAAGTAGGTAATAATGTGTTCATGGGCGGTGCCGTTGTTGCCCATCAGTTTTGCAGGATCGGATCTTTCGCAATAGTGCAGGGTACAACGGGCCTGAATATGGATGTCATTCCGTTCATGCTGATAGGGGGACGCCCCGCCAAACATTATCGCCTGAATACTGTGGGTTTAAAGCGGGCAGGCATTACCGGAGAGCGCTATAATGTGCTTTCGGTTGCATTTCGACGGTTAAAAAACCGACAAAGCCTGGATGCTTTGGAGGAAACACCTGAGTTGAAACAATTAAAAGATTGGTTATCGGTTAAATCTAAACGTGGATTACATGGCTTTGTTGATATATCTAGTTGACACCTTGGTCAAGCTGACCATTTTATAATGTTATATTAGCGTTGATATTTAGCGTGAATGGTAGTTATATGAAAAAAAATACCTATTATCGATTAAATTCTGAACCAGATGTAATCAAAGGCTTTAGCCGTACCTTGGCAGAGATCGAATGGTTATTGTTAGCCTTGGTTTTGTTTTATTTAGTTGTTGGGCATGTGGGTGACGAGATGAAGCCGTTACTGATAATGTCTTCAGTTGTATATGCCTGTTCAGTTATTTTTTTTCATTATTTAAATTTTTTTAAAGACGCTAAGCAATGGAAAATTGCTTTTCAAACATGGGTAATGATTTTTTTTATTACCTGGGTTATTTGGTGTACAGGCAAACTGGAAAGCCCTTTAACCAGTCTTTATCTGTTTCCCATTATTGCCAGTTCGATTACATTGGGCAAATCGGTAACATTACTGCAAATAGGTCTGGCTTGTGCCGCTATTATTTTATTGATGCAACATATTGATAATAGCGGTGCCTGGTTCTCTTTAGCGGGAAGTAGTGAATTATTGATTCTGGTTTTTCCGATGATACTGGTCGCTTATATTTCGACAATGCTGACTGCCGATATTCAAGCGGGTTTCAGTACGCTTAAAATAATTTCCGAAACAGACGAACTGACGCGCTTATTTAATCATCGTTCTTTTAAATATCTTTCCCAGCAATTGCTCAACCAGTCCGAACGTCATGCCCTGAATATGTCCTTGCTCATGATTGATACGGATAATCTTAAAAAAGTAAATGACCAGTTCGGACACGAAGCGGGCAACCAGTTACTTATCAGTGTAGCTCAATGCTTGAGTTCGGTTGTTGGCAAAGAAGATATTGCGGCGCGTTATGGCGGCGATGAGTTTGTGATTTTATTGCCCGATTGCAACCAGAAAAATGCTGTACAGATTGCTCAGCAAATTATTGAAGAATTTAAAGCCGCGCGGCTGCGGTATCAAGGCACAACCATTGAGTTAAGCGCCAGCATTGGTGTTGCCTGTTTTCCGGAGCATGGACATAATATCGAAACCTTGCTGGGTAAAGCAGATGAGGCCATGTATTTTAGTAAAAGCCAGGGGAATTGTTTGGTAACGCTTTATAAAAACGATCTCAGTCTTGCTGCAGTTACAGTCTAAGCCCATTATTCTTGTGGGCAGACTTTTTAGCGCAAAAATCTTCCCCCGCTAATATCAATCAAAGCCCCGTTAATATGCGACGACATGTCGCTGGCCAGAAAAAGCACGGTACTGGCCACTTCGGGGGCAAAAGTGTTGCGTCCCAGCGGTGTCTGTTTACGGTAGTTTTCCATCATTTCCGGTGTGGAATGGATTTCATGGTGCTGGGTTTCAACTGTACCCGGCATGACCGAGTTGGTGCGTACCTGTGGTGCCAATTCTTTGGCCAGCGTATGAGTGAATACCATTAGGCCGCCTTTTGCAGCCGCATAAGCGCCTCCACCATTAGCGCCGCCAGTTTGTACGGAAAGTGAGAGCAGATTGACTATGCGACCGCTGCCCGTAGCCCGCAGATGCGGAATAGCGCGTTTGGTCACCAAAAAAGCGCTGGTCAGGTTAATATCCAGCGACTTGTTCCAATTCTCCAGAGTGCAATCTTCGATTTTAGCCCGTTTAACCAAACCGCCACTGTTGTTAACCAGGATGTCCAGGCGGCCAGTTTCAGCAACAAGTTTATCGATCACTGTGTTGGCTTCTGTTTCGCTAGTCAGGTCGGCGGGCAAGAGAATGGCTTTAATACTTTGTGCTGTTAACTCTTCCAATAAGCTTTCGGCAGCCTCTTTACTTGAGTAGTAATTAATGCCGATAACAGCACCCGCCTGTCCGAGGGCTAAAGCAACTGAACGTCCGATGCCAACAGCAGCCCCGCTGATAAAAGCTACCTTGCCGGTAAGATTTAATGTTTGTTCTGGTATCATGTTGATACTCCTAAAATATTCAGGCGATTTTTTCGCCTGCAAAATTTAATTCAATCTTTATCCCAACTGGGTCGAATAGGAATAATTGCGTCATCTCAGGTAGCGGTCGGTAATCAATTTCAAACGGAATATTATTGCGTTTTAGGTGCTGGATGAAGTCATCAACGCCCGAGCAAGCCAGTGCGACATGGTTGAAATGTGTGTTTTCTCCCGTATACGGTGCTTCCTGGACTTCGGACAAATGAATTATTGCGGTAGTACCGCAATACAGCCACGCGCCGTTACGTTTGGAAACGGCACGCAACCCCTGAGTTAGCCCTAACACTTGCTCATAAAATGCCACCACGTCCGGCAGTTGCTCAGGCGTGGCGACAATATTGATATGATTTATTCCTGATACCTTCATTCTATTCAAATTCCAATTACGTCAGGGACGCACATAAAGTCGGTCCGGTTATTCGGCATCTGGCTGGTCTTCCGGTGTAACAGGATTTTTTATTTTTTCCAGTACTTCTTCGGCATGGCCGTCGGGTGTTACGCCATAAGCGACATCGACCAATACGCCATTTTTATCGATAATGAAAGTAGAACGAAGAATAGCCATACTTTTGACGCCATTTTTTTCCCGTTCGCGCCATACACCGTAGCTCTCGCAAACTTGGCCGGATGTATCCGCCAGTAAATCGACTTTCAAACCGAATTTTTTAATAAAATCAACGTGGCTTGCGCAAGAGTCTTTACTTACGCCGATAACGACGGTATCTAATTTGGCAAATTCATCGGCAAGACGGGTAAAATCGTTAGCTTCTATCGTGCAACCTGGGGTGTCGTCTTTGGGATAAAAATATAACACAACATTCTTTTCACCTGCGTAATCCGCCAAGCTAACTAATTGGTTATTTTGATTAAATGATCTGAAAAATGGTGCTTGTTGTTGTTTTTCTAACATATTGAACTCCTCATGAAACTCACTTTTTGTGGAAAGTCACTACCGGACATGCTGTATGAAATTGGCATCATAGATAGCTGGCGCCTGAAAGTCCAGTCATTACATTTTAAAAACTATTCAATAACTTAAGGTAAATAAGATAACATGCTGAATAGATTAATTTTGAAGGAATTACGGCTAAATAAATACCGAGTGGGTGGGTAGGCTAATATAGCCGAAAAACACAATAACAGATTATAAAAAATGGTGGCAAGAATAGCCTTTACAAAAAAATGCTTATTCCTGAATACGTTCTTATCGTAGCCAGTTCAGGGCGTATGCTGGCGCAGGCGGCAAAAAACTTGGGCCTGAAACCCCTGGTTATTGACTTGTTTGCTGATATTGATACCCAACGCTATGCCGAATCTTTCCGCCAAGTACCGTCTTTAAGCAAAGGCTATTTGATTTCATCAGTAGACTATTTCGTTAAGCGCTATTCTGTAACTCATGTTATTTATGGCAGTGGCCTTGAAAACCACCCTGAGAGCTTGTATTACTTGAACAGTCGATTGACTATTTTGGGTAACTCGCCTGAGATATTTGTAGTCCTGCATAATAAATCGCTGTTTTTTTCAGAACTGGATAGATTAGATATTCCTTATCCTGATAGCACGTTTAACAAACCGGAGACTATTGATGATTGGCTGGTTAAACCGATGCAAGGGCACGGAGGAATAGGAATAGAACGCTATAATGCCGGTGATAAGTCTGATTCTTCGAGTTATTGGCAGAAATATCAATATGGTACACCACATTCGGTGCTGTTTTTAGCAGACGGCCAGCAGGTGCAGGTGGTAGGTTTTAACAGGCAATGGTCAGTTAGCCTGAAAGATATCGGCGAGTTTGTTTTTTCCGGGATTATTAATAGCAGCGATTTGCCAGTTGAACAGGAATTATTAGTTACAACCTGGTTAAAAAAATTTGTTCATGTGTTTGCGCTAAAAGGTTTAAATTCGCTGGATTTTATACAGTCGGGCGATAAAAGTTTTGTGCTGGAAATTAACCCGCGAATCTCTGCCAGTATGCAGTTGTATGATGCTGATTTATTGATAAGGCATATTAAAGCGAGCACTGGGGAGCTTATGGATAAGCCTGCGCTACAATCTGGGTACACAGCCTATCAGATTATTTATGCTGAACAGGATGTGGCGATACCGCAATCATTTGTATGGCCTGCATGGTGCATGGATTTACCGCCACCGGAGGCATTAATTCGCACAGGACAACCGATTTGCAGTATTATTGCCCACCAAAAACAAGCGCAGTCTGTTTTTAAACAGCTGTTAGTTAAACAACATTATTTAAGAAAAGGTTTCTACCCTCATGGAATATAAAGCTAGCGTTAATAAGCTGACTCAGCCCTTAGTCAAACAGTTGCTTGATAATGCAGATAAATTACGCATTGGTATAGAAGTTCTGGAAAATGGCTGCACTATTATTGATGCGGGCATTAAAGTGCCGGGCGGTCTGGAGGCCGGACGTATTATTGCTGAAATTTGTCTGGGTGGAATGGGTACTGTCACGCTCAGCCATAGCCCTTACACAACTCATTGGCCTTTATCAGTCAACGTCCATACCGGTAATCCGGTCCTGGGTTGTCTGGGCAGCCAATATGCCGGTTGGAGTTTGTCGCATGAAAAATATTATGCACTCGGTTCAGGCCCAGCGCGCGCACTGGCAACCAAACTAAAAGACGGCAAGCAAGAGCCCGTTGAAGAGTTATATAAAGAATTGGCCTATCAAGATGAAGCCGACGCAACGGTTTTAGTGATTGAAAATGATGCTGTGCCGCCTCTCGCTATCGTTGAAAAAGTGGCTGCCGCCTGTAAGGTCGATCCGTCAAAACTGGCTATCATCGTTACGCCGACCAGCAGTCTGGCGGGAGGGGTGCAAGTTGTAGCACGGGTGCTGGAAGTGGCTATGCATAAGGCGCATGCCTTGCATTTCCCTTTAGAAAACATTGTTGACGGTAGCGGCAGTGCTCCGGTGTGCCCGCCGCACCCGAACTTCGTTAAAGCCATGGGGCGGACGAATGACGCCATTTTATTCGCAGGTCAGGTGCATTTGTTTGTCAAAGGCAGCGATGAAGCGGCAGAAAAGCTAGCTAAGGAATTGCCCAGTTCGACATCTAAGGATTACGGCAAACCGTTTGCGGAAATCTTTAAACAGTATGAATACGATTTCTTTAAAATTGATGCGATGCTGTTTAGCCCTGCCAGTGTGATTGTAACCGCAGTGGATTCAGGCAAAAGCTTCCGTTCCGGAAACCTGGATAATTCCTTATTAGATCAATCATTCGGGGCGTAGCATAATAGAGTGGGCCGTATCGTTATATTTACTGATGACCCGGGCTGGCATGGCAAACAATTAAGCCTTGCTTTTGCCGCGTTGGGTTATCGCAGTGACTATGTGTCATTAACAAATTGCAGCTTTAATATTAGGCCAGGATATAACCCTATTGTTATTCCAGGTTTTGAGCATACATTGCCTGATGCAGCTTTTGTGCGCGGTGTTCCTGGCGGTTCTCTTGAAGAAGTCATCATCTATCTGGATATTCTCCATGCTTTAAAAGTAATGAATGTTCCTGTCTACAATGATGGTCATGCTGTTGAGCGTAGTGTCGATAAAGCTATGACCAGCTTTCTGCTACATCGTGCCGGGTTGCCTACGCCGTTAACCTGGGTGTTGCGGAATCGGGAAGATGCACTGCTTATTGCTGAAACCGAGCTTAAAAAAGGTAATTTGCTAATCAGCAAGCCTTTGTTTGGTTCGCAAGGTGAAGGTATTCGCCGCATTGAAAAAATGACCGATCTATTCTGGTTGACGAGTAGTCACGGTGTTTATTATTTGCAGCGCTTTGTCCATTGTGCGGGTGCCGGATTTTCCGATAGCCGGGTATTTGTCATTAATGGCCGTGCAGTTGCAGTGATGCGAAGACGGGGAAAATCCTGGTTAAATAATGTTGCTCGTGGCGCAAGTTGCGAGCAAATTGATTTGGATACCGGCATGGCTGAATTGGCTGTAAAAGCTACGGCGGCGTTATCAATGGACTATGCCGGGGTGGATATTATTCAGGATAGGGCAGGGCACTATACGATTATTGAAGTGAACAGCATCCCGGCCTGGAAGGGATTGGAAAGTGTTTGCGATATAAGTATAGCGGCATTACTGGCTGACGATTTAATAAACCGCCGAGTCAATAAAAATAGATCTCAAGCAGCTGTTAGCGCCTTATGATTTATTCTTCTAAACAACTTGGCGATTTGTATCGGCAGGCCTGCGAAGTAGAGTTGCAAGCTTTTAAACCCGGCAATGTCAGTGTTTATGCGGAAGGTCATGATATGACCGTAGAAGATTTCAGGATCAGTGCAGAAGTCAGCGCACCGGCGCTTTGTAATCCAGACTATTTACTAGGCGAAAAAATCTTTTATGCCGTTAAAGCCACGCGCGAGGCGGTAGGTTGCAATACTAACCTGGGGATTATTTTGCTGTGCGCGCCCTTACTCCAAGCAGTGAGTCACTGGCAAGTAAATATGACATTACGGCAAGCTTTAAATAAGGTTATTAAGACTACCACCATAGAAGATGCCGATTGGGTTTTTAAAGCTATAAAACTGGCATCCCCGGGTGGCTTGGGCAAAACAGACCAACAGGATATTAATGATAAGGCCTCTGTTACACTAATCGAAGCGATGAAACTGGCCAGTTCAAAAGATCGCATCGCTCTTCAGTATATTACCGGTTACACAGATATTTTCGATTATTCTATCTTTGTGTACTATAATGCCCTAAGTAGATGGGGCTTTCAGAATTGGGCAGCAGTGGCGGTTTATGTCGATATGTTGAGCAAATTCCCTGATAGTCACATCGAAAGAAAATACGGCAATCAGTATTCTGAAATGGTAGCCAGTAACATGACTTTGATTGGCAAAGAACTATCCAAGGCGGATAAACCAGATTGTGTTATTCCGCTGCTTCACCGGATAGATCAAGAGCTTAAGTCTAAAGATGTGAACCCTGGTACTACGGCGGACATGACTGTAGCAACGGTATTGACCGTATATTTGGAAGACCTTATTAGCAATATCTGACAGGTTTTCATACACAAATAAGCTGACACGAAAAGTGTTTTCTTAGCTCAAATTTTTCAATCTTTTTCACAGAGGAAAACAAGCATGGCAAAAATCAATAATTTACGCGTTGGTGAATCTTTAGTTGGCGAAGGCAACGAAGTTGCCCATATCGATTTGTTAATCGGGCCAAGAGGTTCAGCGGCTGAGACTGCATTTGCGAACGCTTTAACAAACAACAAAGATGGCTTTACTACCTTATTAGCTGTTGTTGCACCTAACCTGCTGGTTAAACCTGCAACTATTCTGTTCAACAAGGTAACTATCAAAGGCGCAAAACAAGCAGTTCAATTGTTTGGTCCAGCACAACGTGGTGTTGCTTTGGCTGTTGCTGATAGCGTAGAAGACGGCACTATCCCAGCTGATGAAGCTGACGATTTATTCATTTCTGTCGGTGTATTCATTCACTGGGCAGCGGATGATGATGCAAAAATCCAACAATACAACTACGAAGCAACTAAAGAAGCTATTGCACGTGCCGTTGCTGGTAGTCCAACTGCTAAAGAAGTTGTTGCAGCTAAAGGTGCATCAAAACACCCATTTGCTCCTAACTAAGTTTTACTCTGGTTAAAGCAAGTAAAAATACCCCGGCTTGCCGGGGTATTTTTTTGCCTAAAGGTTTTCAATATCTTCAGGACCAAGCGTGCCGAAGTGCAGTGCGGTTGCAACAAGCACCTGTTCAACGCCTATTGCTTTCAAATTAATCAAATCCTGTTTATTTCTTATGCCGCCGGCAGCAATAAAATTTTTATGCGGATATTGCATAAGGAATTCATTTAATTTATTCAGGTCAGGCCCCTGGTCGCTGCCTACGCGATTTAAAGTCATAACGATAATATTATCCGACCACAAGCCATCCTGATTAGAAAAAAGTCTTTTCGCCCCAAGGCTTTCAGTGCTCGAATAATCCAGGGAAAGAATAAAGTTATTGTTGAAGTCTCCAAGCTCCAGGATATTTTCGTCCCTATAACATTCACTGCCCAAAACCGGTAAATAATTATCCGGTTGTTTTGAATATCGTTGATAACCACTATCCACCCAGAACATTATTTCTGGAAAATGTGTCACTATTTCCTTGATTAAAGAGTCATGGCTTCCGGAACAGGTAATAGCATCTAAATCGGCAATATAAAAAGTGCCGAATGGGTAAATGCCCAGAAATGCATTGATGACGTGGTAAACACTTGAAGCTCTGCATAGCGGTGTATCAATAGGCTGGTAATGTTCGCGCTGACCTTGTCGGGCATGGACAACAACCCCGCCTTTTAAATCTATGACCGGAATTATTTTCATATCTAAACGGTTGCACTTGTTGGGGAGGGTAAAATATAACTGATGAAAATCCTTGTATTCGAGTATATCACCGGAGGCGGCTTTAATAAGCAGGAACTACCGGATTCCTTGGTGAGGGAAGGGCGTTTGATGCTTCAGGCATTGCTTGATAATTTGGCTGTAATAAACGATATCGAAGCTATAGTTATGCTGGACTGGCGCATTGATGGTTTGGTTAATACGCAAGGTGCTGCCAGCGCTATCATCGGTGCGGAGCACGATACCACTACAGAATTTTCACGTTTGGCAGAACAATGTGATGCCACATGGCCGATAGCCCCGGAGTTTGACAACATTTTGCAAATACTTTGCCAGACTATCCAGTCACTGGATAAGAAATTATTAACATCCCCAGCCAATGTTGTAGCAATTACCGGTAATAAATTCAGCACATACCAGCATCTCAGGCAACACCGAATAGCTACTGTTTCGACCCGGATTTTAACGAACGGGGCAGATATTGTTGATTTAAACTATGCCAACCAAAACGCCAATCTCCATGAATGGATAATAAAACCTGTTGACGGCGCAGGATGCAATGACAGCCATATAATCACCGGTACACAGAACTTGGAACTTATATCTTTAAGATCAGACAATTATATTGTTCAGCCTCATCTTGACGGCAGGAAGACAAGTCTGTCCTGTTTGTTTAAAGAAGGGCAGGGTTGGTTGCTATGTACCAATTTTCAGCAATTCAACGTTATTAACAGCCAGTATCAGCTATCATCAATTATAGTGAACGATCAGCCCGTTACAACAGCTTATCAAGATTTGGTCGATCGTATTGCCCGCGCTTTGCCCCAATTATGGGGGTATGTCGGCATTGATCTAATTGAAACGACAGAACAGACTTTGGTTCTGGAAATAAATCCGCGCTTGACCACCTCATTCGTCGGCATTTACGCTGCAACCGGTATTAATGTTTGCCGCTGTGTACTGCAATTACTGAGCGGCGAGCCTGATATGACAACAACCTGTAACCAACCGATAACGATAACAACATGACACAAAAGCATAATATAGGCTGGGATATAGGGGGGGCACATATTAAAGCCGCTGTTATCAACCAATCCGGCGACATTATTGCCATTATCCAGCAACCCTGCCCATTATGGAAAGGGCTTGCGCAATTGCAGCAAACCGTAACGACCATCATGCGCAAATTACCCGTTGCAGAATATCGTCATGCCATCACGATGACAGGGGAACTGGTTGATTTATTCGAATATAGGGAACAGGGCGTCCAGCAGATCATCGCAGCAATGAATGAACTGTTACCTGAAGCGGAACTAGCTATATTCGCTGGAAAACAGGGTTTGTTGAACGTTGAGCAAGTCGAGGCATGTCACTATCAAGCCATTGCCTCTGCAAACTGGCTGGCTAGCGCTTCGTTTGCTGCGAAAAAAGTCGGCAACGGATTGTTTATCGATATAGGCAGCACCACTACCGATATTTTATTACTTGATGAAGGCAAAGTTCAGACAAGCAGCCAAACGGATTACCAGCGCTTAATATCACAGGAGCTTATTTATACCGGTATTGTTAGAACCCCTGTCATGGCCGTTGCCCAAAGTGCAATCGATGCGGGTAAAGACATAGGGTTAATGGCTGAATATTTCGCAACTATGGCCGATGTTTACCGTCTTACCGGAGAACTCAATGAAGCACATGACCAGACGGAAACTGCAGATGGCGCAGAAAAAACCACAAAAGCCAGTGCCAGACGATTAGCGCGTATGATAGGCAGTGATTTTTTCCCCGAGGAGTTGCCGCGTTGGCAACAATTTGCTGAAAATATTCGCGCCCTGCAACTAAAAAAGATCCAGTATGGTTGCGAACAGTTGTTATCCGGGCATAATCTTCCCACCAGCAGTCCACTCATCGGTGCAGGAACGGGGCGATTTCTTGTCAAACAGTTGGCTTTGAATTTAAGTTATCCCTACCTGGATTTTGCTGATTTATTACCAATACCTGTAATCCAAACAGAAATAACTACAGCCGATTGCGCGCCTGCGGTTGCGGTAGCCTATTTAGCCGGGAGTTAAAATGTGATTGCTATCACAAAATAAATATCATAGTATCTCTTCAAGGGCTTTGAAGGCATGTTATGTATTTTGACCCGAAATTAATATGTACGCTGAAACCTTATACTTCCCTCTACCTGATGCGTCTTCATCAATTCGATAGCAAAGAAAGCGGGCTTATGATTATTGGCTCGGCCACAGAACTCCGCGAATTAGGAGAACAATTACAGAAACTTACAGATGGCAAGCCCGAGCTCAGTAGAGAAGATTGGCCACCGTTGCTGGTATCTCATTTACTTCATCCAGATACCGGTTTCTCATTGTCGTTTCACATCGATACCGAATCACACAAATATCCGGCTACAAACCTGCCCGAGAATGAAATGCGAAAATCATTTTTTTTTGCTATTGAAATGATTGGTTTTTATAGCTTGATGCGGTGGATGTTTTCCTTTTTCCAATAGTCCTTGGCGCAGCAATCAGTACAGAAATTTTGTTTCTGGCTATGGCGTACATAGATAATCACTTGAGTTAAAACAGCCATGTCCAGTCGAGACAACGTCCTTTGGTTACAATGTTGGCGCGACCAGCGAACTGATTTCAACCAGAAAACTGTAAATCAGTTTCTTACCCGATTTTGGCCCGGTCTTAATCTTGCCCAAGGAAGCCTTGTGTTTGTTCCTCTTTGCGGCAAAAGCCTGGACATGATCTGGCTTGCCGATCAAGGATATGAAGTTATCGGCGTTGAGTTGAGTCCTATTGCGGTTGGTGCCTTCTTCCGGGAGAATCACCTGCGCCCTGTTCGGCGGCGTGCCGGTAAGTTCGTGCTGTGGAAACATGGCCGGATCAGTATTCTTTGCGGAGATTACTTCTCGTTGACAAGAAAAGACTTGGGGCAGGTCGATACCGTTTATGACCGGGCAGCATTAACCGCATTGCCGGAAGACATCCGCAAGCTCTATGTTGCTCACTTGAGCCTGATCGTACCGAAAAATACCGATGTTTTTTTGCTGACGACTGAAGATGTAGAGGAATTCGAGATTCATAGCCAGATTTTTGGCATTGCTGAAGAGATAAAATCACTCTACTCAGAAGATTTTGAGATTGATCTCGTCCATGTAGAGAGCGTGTTTGAAATTGATTTGGAATCGCCGCATCAGCCGCCTGAGCGTACAGAGTATAAAGTCTACCGGCTTGCTAATAAATCAGTTTCCCAGTATCCTTACTCCTGACTATAACTGGTTTTGCAGACTGTGCCGTCATGGTTGCAGACCACGTTTTTTTTCCATTTTTTTACGGTTTTGTACGGCTGTTTTTTGGGGGGTAATTCAGTTTTATTTTCCGCCAAATCGTCGGCGATCAGACCAATCTCCACGGGATTATTAGCGGCTATCAAGGTCATGGTGTTGTCTTGCACTGACATGGAAAAGAGCTTCAATGTATTCATGCCGATCAATACTTCTTCAAGTTTGTAGTTGACGTTAGCCCTGATATTTTTAATTTCCGCATTGCCGAGTTTAAGGCTATCTATTTGTGTAACCAATTCCTGAGTCAGGCCATTGGCCGTTCTTGTTTGGCTGATTTCCCCGATGGGCAGATTTGCATTATTCGCCAGAACACTGGGAATAGTGGTGTAAGTCGCACCTGTGTCAATCGTGAAAGGCATTGGCACATTATTGATTAATGCCGTACCTCTAAAATGACCTTGCTGATCAGCCTTCAAAATAATGCCTCCTGGTATTAATTCAGTACGACTCTCATCTTCTGGCATTTTTTCAGGCAGTAACTGTTCAGGATGAAATTTAATTTCCTGTCCGCGCTCCTGCATTCGGTAATGGATTTTGTCAACAAGGTACCAGATAAAGACCAAACTTAATATCGCGCTGAAAAGATTCTTGGTCATAAGCTCACCGTTACTGAAAACAAGGATTGATGTGTCAACACTTTTCCTGACACATGGTTAAGCAGCCTTTTGCTGCAATTTGTAGTCTACGGGCGACAAATAGCCATTGGCTGAATGAAGTCGCTGACGGTTATAAAAACCTCAATATATTTAAATATCGCCTGTTTAGCCTCAGCTCTAGTTTGATAAGTATCATGGTTGATCAATTCGGTTTTTAAGGTATGGAAAAAACTTTCTGACACCGCGTTATCCCAGCAGTTGCCCTTACGGCTCATGCTTTGCTGGAAGCCATGTTGTTTTAACAAACTCCGAGGCTTTCCGAAGCATATTGACTTCTTATCCGTATGCCCTACTGACTTTCGTTTCCAAATAGCCACTTGTGCCCTTTATGCCCTGTGGGTACAGAGGGTATGATTAAAAGGCATCGTTGACCCATTTAGCCCTCATCTGCTCCGCCATTGACCAACCAACGACTTGCTGGGAATACAGATCAATCACAACCGCAAGGTGCAACCAGCCTTCCTGTGTATGAACATAGGTGATATCACCCGCACAGATCTAATTAGCTTTATCTACTTTAAATTGATGGTCAAGAAGATTCTCGGCTACCGGCAAATCATGGTTTGAATGAGTAGTTGCCTTGAATTTCAGCTTGATTTTACAGGCTAAATTCGTTTAACGCATAATCTGCTTTTTCGCAGGTGGTTTCAGGGCGGTGCAGCCAATCATAATAAGCACTCAGGAAACCCCTGTGAAACGACACATAACATCCACTGGAAAATCGTCCGTATATTGTTGAATCCACGCGTACTTCTCGGCAACCGCTCCTGCGTTGCTCCCTGTGCCCTAGAGGGTATACCTCCTGTATCCATGCGCAGTCGACCGCTGATCTCTGGCAAAGTACGCTGCCGCTACAACTCCGTCAAAACGCCGGGCCCTACGGCTACGCGGGGGCGTTGTACACGGTTCCGCTATCGCTACACTTCCTGTACTACTCCGTCGGTCTGGTTGAGGAAGTTACTTTTTGGAGGTGGATTGCGTGAAAACCTGAAAAGCTCATGGATAACTCATAGCATATTGATAATAAATGATATTTTATAGTTTTTTGTCGCTCAAAGCGGCAATTGCTGTGCAAAGATATCGCCTCTGGTGAGCTTTTTTGCGGTCTTATCATCAAACATATCGATGTCAGCTTTTGACATCAGCTCATCGATTTCCTCGCCATCATCAGGATACAGGGCTGTACCAATACTTGCGGTAATAGTAAAAGTATAGGCTCCGAATTCAATTTCTTTGGCAATGGCGTGGTGGATTTTGCTGATAGCCTGTCTGGTGCTTTCCAGGTCTTTAATACCAACCAGCAGCACGACAAATTCGTCTCCGCCGATACGGGCAGCCATGTCAGATTTTCTTATTGTAGAAGACAGGGCATTGGCTACATGTACGAGCACTGCATCGCCTGCTTTGTGCCCGAAGTTGTCGTTGATTTCCTTAAAACGATCCAGGTCAATGAAACAAAAAGCTATTTTTTGATTGAAGCGGTTAGCGGCAAGGAGTTGCTTGGTTGCATAGGGGATGAAGCTGTTGCGGTTTGGTATGCCGGTGAGCGAATCGTGGAAAGCCAGTTGCCTGACTTCCTCTTCGGCAATTTTTCGAAGTCGTATTTCTTTCTTAAGGCGCAGCCAGCCCAACAAAAAAATCGCCGTCAGTAGTAAAAAGATGCAACTGATAACGCTTATAAGAAAAATGGTTTTTTTCAGTTCTTCAACTTGCTGGGGCGGATTCGGGTCATAAATAAATCCTTCCAGGGAGAAATCCTTGGGACCCATACCGACTTCAATAAAAGCATCTTTCATTCTTTTCCAGCGTTCCGGGTTCATGTGGCCTACTTCTATTAAATCCGGCATGACGAGCTGTCGAATCGCATCGGCTTCAAACTGTAAATGGGCTTTTGACTTTGGAACCTTATATTTTTTTATCAATAAATCAATTATTTCTTCAGGATGATTCATCGCATAAACCCAGCCTCTTAAGGTTGCGCGCCGGAATGCTTCAACTCTTTCCGGGTGTTGGCTGATTTCCTGCTCGGTTGTGAACAGGATGTCGCTGTAGAAGTCGATGCCATAGGTGCTGGGGTTGATGACGGTAAAGTCGATCCCCCGCTGTTTCATGATGAAGGGTTCATTCGTCAGGTAAGAGTTAAACGCTACAACTTTACCCGAGATCAGATCTTCAAAATCAAGACTGCTGGGAAGTATGTCAATATCACCCGGTTTGACGCCCTCATGCAGGAACATGGCATGAAAATCTGCTTCGGTATCACTCAGCAGCATGATCTTTTTGCCGATCAAATCATGTGCAGAATAGATGTTTGCATCTTTTCTTGCCAAAAGAACGGATGGTGAATGCTGGAATATTGCGGCCAACGCGACAATGGGTTTGCCTTGTAACCTGGCGTACAGTAATTCGCTGTTGGATTCCCCATATTCCGCGCGTCCGGCCAGCACTTCATCAATAGGTGTTTTGCCAGGACTGGCTTCATGTAGCAACACATCGAAGCCTTCTTCCCAGTAAAAGCCTTTTTCCACGGCGGCGTAATATCCCGCGAACTGGAACTGGTGATGCCAGCGGAGCTGGAAGTTGATAACTTGCGGTGCTGGTTTGGGGGGCAAAGCGGCGCCGCTTGCCTGGAAAGATATTAGGGCTGCACAGCTCCCCAAAATATATAAATATAATGGCTTCACGACACCTAAACTGCTTATTATATTATTTTACGGTTCATGTAGTTTGTTGTTATTTATTGGGCATTCAAATAGTTATGTCAATATAATAATAGCTGATTTAAGACATTTCCAGAATCAATATAGAAATATCATCCTCAAAAAAATCATCGCCACCTCGCCATGAGCTGATCTGCCTGTCCAACTGCTGGATTACTTCGCTGACGCGTAAATGTCGGGTTTCATCTACAAACGCCTGTAAGCGTTCGCTACCGTACATTTCTCCTGTGGGCGATTCGCATTCGGTAATGCCGTCGGAATATAAAAACAGGCGGTCACCGGCACAATAATTGAGTTGTATTGATTCATAGTTTGCCTGTTCGATTACACCGATAGGAAGGCCGCCGTTGACGATAAACTCGGCAGGCTTGCCTGTTTGTAAATACAGTGGGTGCGGATGTCCTGCCTGACACAAATCGATAGTGCGGGCTTGCGTATCAATTACACCGTATATCATTGTGAAATACAGAATATTCGCAGCATCAGTCTGGAATTGCTGGTTCAGGTGGGATACTACCGCAGGTGCGGATTTGATCAACTGCTGGTGCGGGGCTTCAGGCAAGGTGTATTTTAAATGGTTACTGCTGCTCATTTCGGGAGACAGTAATCGGCTCAGCGTGAATGACTGCATCGCTGAAGCAATGCCGTGCCCGGCTACGTCTATGATATAGAAACCGAGGTGATGCTCGTCAAGCGGGAAAAAATTGAAAATATCCCCGGATAAATGAGTGGATGGGTGGAACAGCCAATCTATACTAACACCCTGACTTTGTGTCGAAGCGTTAGGAAGCAGGCTGCGTTGCATGTTGGCCGCCATTTTCAGGTCGCGGTTGATGACTTCATTGGCGGCCAGTAATTTGTTACTGGTTTCGGTCAAGCGCAAATTATTTTCCTGAAGTGCTTTTTCCAGGGCCAGGATACGTTCACCGGCGCGAATTCGAGCATGTAATTCATCCAGTTGTATGGGTTTGCGGATAAAATCATCCGCGCCTGCATCCATGCCTTCCACCAGAGATTGGGCGTCGTCCAGGAAAGTGACCAGGATAATATAGGTATAGAACGGTAAGTTTAATGCACGTACCTGTTGGCAAAGTAGAGTGCCGTTGCCGCCCGGCATAATCCAGTCGGTAATGATGAACTGGATTTTCTCATCCAGGACAACGGCTGATGCAGCATTGATGTTATCGACAGCAACTACATCATAGCCCCATTTTTTCAGGCTGCGCTCTATCATGAGCCGGGTCAGCTGGTTATCTTCAACGATCAGAATACGCATTTATCAATGATTCCTTTTTTGCGAGAGCTAGCATCGCTTAACAAGCCGGATTACTCGATTGGGGCTTGAGAATGGTTTTTGTCAATAGCTTATTTATTAAATCGGTCACCGCGCTTATTAGATTATCGGTTAGTTTCTTAATGTCGGTAGTGTCGCTTTTACGCGCCGATTTTTCCAGGAGGCTGGCAGAGTTTGTGGCTGCGTCTGCACAAAAATGGCTGATGGTGCCTTTAATGGCGTGGGCAATATTAGCTATTGCTAGTAAATTACCTTCTTCACTAGCCTTGGTTAATTCATTGAGCTGTTTTGGACCTTCAACTAAAAATAACGCAATCATTTCGAGCAGTAACTCGTTGTCGCCATCCAGTTGTTTGAGTGCGGCACTTTGATCCCAAATGTTAATGTCGTTGTCATGGACTAAATTCGATACCAAGTCTGTGGGCTTGCCTAAACAGGCTGCCAATATGTCCAGCAATTGTTTGGAAACAATAGGTTTGGTCAAATAATCATCCATACCGGCGGCCAAACATTTTTCCCGCTCACCTTCGAGTGCATTGGCAGTCAGGGCAATCACGGTTTGACGCGGCAGGTTCCCTCTACTTTCCAGCAAGCGCAGCTCACGGGTGGCAGTATAGCCGTCCATGACCGGCATATGGCAGTCCATCAGTATTAAATCGTAGCGGCTATGTGCCAGCTTATCGAGAGCAATTTGCCCGTTTTCTGCCAGTTCGGGAACGAGATCGAACTTGGCAAGTTTGGCAATAATAACCTTCTGGTTAATTTTATTATCTTCAACAACCAGTATTCTTTTACCGGTATAACTGGGCGGCGCTGCTTCAGGTTCGGCAGGCTCGATTACAGTATCTGTCCTGGATTGCAAGGCGTTAACAAGCACATCGAAAAGCTGCATTTGGCGGACGGGTTTGAGCAGACGCTGGACAATTGCAGTGCTTTGGTAATCGGTGAGATCAAGTTGATCGCCTGAAGAAATTAAAATGATGGGTATTTTTGCTAATGAAGGTATTTGTGCCAGGCATTTTGCCAGGGTTAAGCCGTCCATAACCGGCATCTGCACGTCCAGTAAGATCAGGTCGTAGTTTATCCCCTGAAGCACCGAGGTTTGCAGGTGAATCAGGGCAGTGCTGCCGTTATCGACTTCATTGGCTTGTAAACCCCAACTGCTCAGATAATTATTCAGGATATTACGGTTAGTGGCGTTATCATCGACTATCAGTGCTTTTTTACCGGAAAGGTCACAGGACGGCGTTGTGCTCTCTTTGTATTTGCTATATGCCAGTGGCAGGGTGAACCAAAAACAGGTGCCTTTGCCAAGAACACTGTCCATACCAATCTTACCGCCCATCAGTTCAACCAGTTTCTTGCTGATTGATAAGCCCAGCCCGGAACCGCCAAAGCGGCGTGAGGTAGCGCCATCGGCCTGCGAGAAGGGTAGAAATAACTGCAACTGTGTTTCCGGTGCGATACCTATACCGGTATCGTGGACTTCAAACCGTAATTCATCCTGATGATCGGAAAGTGGAGTACGAATGACATTCACATAAACTTCACCGCGCTCAGTAAATTTAACCGCGTTGCCGATTAAATTGGTCAGCACCTGGCGGATACGCATAGGGTCGCCACGCCAACGCAAAGGCATTAAAACGGGTAATGAACAGTTTAATTCCAGCCCTTTAGCATACGCGCGTACGGCTAACAGCGCGCAGATATCGTCGACTAGATCAGCCAGATTAAAATCAATCTGTTCCACTTCAAATTTACCGGCTTCCAGCTTGGAAAAGTCAAGAATGTCGTTGATGATTTCCAGCAATGCCTGGGCCGAGCTATGCGCTGTTTGCACCCAATCCAGCTGGGTTGGTGTCATCTTGGTTTCACTTAGCAGGTCCAGCATACCTAATACGCCATTCATCGGGGTGCGGATCTCATGACTCATGTTGGCTAAAAATTCGCTTTTTACCAATGAAGCCTGCATTGCCATGTCTCTTGCTGATTCCAATGCTGTTTTGGCCTCTTCCTGGTTTAAGGCTAAAGCCATCATCTCGCCTACTTGTCTGAGCATTGCAAGCCTGCTCTCGGATTGCAGCGGATAAGGGTCGGTATACAGGAACAAAACCCCCAGAACATCGCCGCCCGAGGCGATAGGCACGATGTAATGGCCATGCGCTTGCATGTCGGTGAATTTATGCTCATGACGCGGATCACAGAAACAATCATCAGAAACAATCAGTTTTCCGGAAATGGCTACGCGGCCACACAGACAGTCCCCACACTCAACCTGTTGTTCTTTTTCGATGAACTCTACTGTAAATGAGCCGCGCAGTACAAACGGGTCTATATGGCTTTCACCTTTGGTGCGAAGAAATACCCCCCCTTTGCGTTGTAAATCAAATGATTTGAGGCTGAACAGAACATCCAGAACCTGTATAAAGCGATCCTTAAGAGGGCTGGGTTGCTGCAATGCTTCGGAGATTGCCAGGCGCACAACGCTATCGGTAATATCCCGCTGGATCTGGACATAGCCCGAAACCGAACGATCTTTGTTAACAACAGGGGAAATACCTACATCCGCGTTGTAAAAACTGCCATCCTTGTGCCTGTTGACTATTTCACCCTGCCAGTGCTCACCCTTCATCAGCTTTTGCCACATTTGCTGGTAGAAGGCTTCATCATGGACACCGGATTTTAAAAGATCGCTAGGTCGTCGTCCCAGCGATTCCCGAAAGCTGTAGCCGGTTAATTGGGAAAATGCAGGGTTTATCCATTCGATACGGGAATCACGGTCGGTGATAATAATGGCATTCGATGTGGCTTCCAATGCCGCCACCAATAACTGGTTACGCGTTTCGACATCGGCACGGTGCAAGACATAGCGAATAACCCGAACCATTCCTTCATAGCCCGCGTCATCCTTGACAATATGGCCTTTAGCGCCGGCTTTAAGGGTAGCCTGAACAAAGCTTTCGTCCAGGCGGTCAATTAACACGATGATGGGGATTAAGTCCGCTTCTTGTTTAACTGAACGGATGAGAGCCAAACCCTCGGCGTCAGGTAGTGACAAATCCAGGATCAGGATATCGAAGTGGAAGTCGGCAAGATTTTTTAATGCTTCCGCTAATGAGCTGACCCAAATAACTTCAAAGTGCATGTCCCGGGCACGCGAGTCTACCGTTTTTGTCGGGGCTTCGTCAGGACCACCAGACCTTACCACTTCAAACGGTATTTCTTTAAACTGCCGCAGGGAAACCTGCATACGCAGTGCGTGTTTCGGTTCATCCTCCACTAACAGGATGCGAACAGCTTTGGATCGGTTCATGTTTTGGATGCCGGAGCTATTTTCAGTTTATGTCGAAAGCACCTAATGCCGCAGGCAGTGTGGGTAATATTTCAAAAATAGTATGCAGACGGGTTAATTCAATCAGGGATTGGACTACCGGACTGGTAACCAGAATCAACCGCCCCGATTTTAATTGCATCCCCTTAAATGCCGAAATTAATACTGCACAGGCGCTGGAATCAATAAATGAAACTTTTTCCATATCAATCACCAGCTTGCCGTCCCCTGCATCAATCAAGGTTTTCAAGCGCTCGCGCACATCGGGGGAATCTGCCATCACAAAGCGGCCTGTTAAAGCTACAATGTCGATGTCGTCGTGTTTTTGTTCACTGATAACCATAGTAAAATTCCTTTAACTTGTTGTTATATAGGTTAATTGACTTTAAAACTGTTTAATGAAAGTCAACGTGTTTGTGTGTGATTTGGGGAAAGCGAAAGCAATATTTTCATTTTTTTCTCCGGGTCGTAAGGTACGTTCCCGATCAACGTTTTCGACCACCTGATAGAAATATTCATCGACACAGGCGTTAATAATCCACCAGCCGCGACTGCCTTCTGCTTCAAAATCAGGTAGCACCGGTTCAGGCAAAGATGCTATTGACGTACCGCTATCGATAATGTCAATACGCAATCGCTGGTCTTGTTGGGACCAGCAAACTGTTATCTCGTGGTCCGGTTGATTGTGGTAAGCATGGATAACTACATTATTCAACGCTTCAACCACCGCAGATTGCACATCAAGCGCACATTTTTCATTACCTGTTGCATAAAGGCACAGAGCATGGAGCGCTTCACTTAATAGTGAGATCTGTTTGGCATCGCTGCTTGTTGTTAATGTAATAACACTGGATGTGTTGAGTGTTGTATCCATCAGCATGGTTCCTCATATTATATATTCAGCTAAACCATGCTTTCCGCGACAGGAGAGTTTGCACAGCTTGTAATAAATAACGAAAATCCTGTTCAATACTGAAATTTGCCCAGTAAAAAGAATCGCTCATCAATTTTTCTTCGTCGGGCGCGTCCGCAGGTATGGTCAATTGTGTCGGACCCAATAAACCGGCGGGAGCCTGGTCGGCAAATTTTTCCCAGTCTTCGGTACGTTGTCCGGCAGTTTCAAGGCTGACAGGCAACGCGCCGACAAGTCGCAAGTCGCCGCTGATAACGGCAATAATACGCGGTAGAAAACGTAACACCGGGCTGTTGAGCTGGAATTCCCAAGTCTTAAATTCCGCGCGTTGCGGTAAGCCGAATTCATCCAACTGGATTTTATTGCCGCGTAGGCAGGATTTTACAAAAGCTTTGGCAGGTTTCCGGGCGAGTACCAGCAATGTTGCAAATAGCCATAACGGCGAGCTTAACAGTAATAGCAGTACGCCGACAATCCGGTTATAAGCTGCCCCTAGGCCCTTGTGGATAGGGTTGGTCGTTAAATCGGCAAGTAAAAAGGTGTCACTGATTTTCAGTACTGCACCGTTATCAATCCGAATCAGATCATTACCGCGCACAATGGCGTTGCGTAATTCGACTAACTCTCCGATATAGCTGTGTGGCAGGATTACGGTATTTTCGATACTGGCCCGCCGGTCGATAATCACGTTATCACCGATCACTACTTCGCCGCTTAATTCTACGGAAGGATGCAAGCTGCAATAGGCACCAATCAGGGCAATACCTTGTTTGATGTTTTGCGGATAAGCTTCGGTGTTGCGGCCTTGAGTTAAACCAAGCGCAGTTTGCCGACCTGGTAATATCAGCGCGAGCCTGCTTGCCGCGGCATCCAGGTTGGTTTGATGGAAAGCTGCCAGTGAGTCCAACAGTGCTATTGCACCAGTCAGCTCAATGCCTGATGATGGTCGACGCGTTTCGGTCCAGCTTAGCAACTCCAACCCGGCATAGCGCGGATTATTACACAACAGCACGAAACCGTTAGCACCGTCGAACAGCGCTTGAACATAAGGCGCGTCGAGCTGTTCAGCCTGTTCCAGAAAATCCTTTATCGGTCCACTACGCACTATATCACCACGCAAAACAAGGAACGGTAGGGTGGGCGGATTTTGCAGGCTGGTTATTATTTGCAGTGGGTTTTCCTCCCCCCGGCTGGTGCTGTATGTCAACGCCAGACCCCAGCGTTCGCCCGTACCGAAAGTTTCCTTAACCTGTTCTGCATAAGGGGATACGACAATATGTGCTTGCCGGAAACCTGCTTCAACCAGCGCTTCCAGTGTGTGCTCGAGCACCGGTTTACCAGCCATCGGCAACAATGGTACGCAGGTATTGTCAGTCAAAGGCAACAATTCCTGGCCTTTGCGATCAGCTAAAATGATGACATCCATCAGTAGGCTCCCCGGCTTAATAACACAGCAGGAATAGTTAACAGTAATAATTTAATGTCCAGCCACACCGATTGCGATTGTATGTACTGTACATCAAGCTGTACTTGTTGGGGGAAGGGTATATCAGAACGCCCTGAAACCTGCCAGATACAGGTAATACCGGGAATAACTTCCAGTCGTTGCCGGTCCTGCAGGGAATATTGATTGACTTCGGAAGGCAGTGCCGGACGCGGCCCGACCAGTGACATATCGCCTTTTAATACATTCCATAACTGCGGTAATTCGTCGATTGACGCTTTACGGATGAAGCGCCCGACCGGAATAATGCGTGGGTCATTTTTCATTTTAAAAATCACTCCGCCCGCCATTTCATTTTGGGCCATGATTTCTTTCAGTCGCGCATCGGCATCGAGATACATCGATCGGAATTTCCACATGGTAAAGAGTTTCCCCCAGCGTCCGACCCGGGTTTGTTTAAAGAAAACCGGCCCTGGGGAACTTTGGTAAATAAGCGCCATAATGACCAGAAACAGCGGCGTCAGTAGAATCAGCAAAATGATGGCGGCCACAATATCTATCAAACGCTTGGCCAGATAAGCCCCGCCAATTACGCTGCGCCATAGCCAGCGTTTAACCTGCATGCGCAGGGAAATCGTGCCTTTGAGGTAGGGGAGGCGACTGTAACGATGCAGTAATTCATTGCGCAAATCGTCGTTATTCATAAATTTTTGCCTTGCTGGCGTTGTCGCCAGACACGATAAAGAAACAAAGGGTTGCCTATTAAATAGCGTTTCCACATTCTGCCGGGTTCCTGTATTAACCGCCATGACCATTCCATACCGATTTCGCGTAGCCAAACCGGCGCGCGCGGAATTCGCCCTGAATAGTAATCAAATAAACCACCGATGCCCATGCAAACGGTGGGCGATAACTGTTCATGGTAGCGGGCCAGCCATAATTCCTGTCTGGGTACACCGAAACCGACCAGCAGAATCGCGGCATCGGAGCTATTAATAGTTTCGAGAACTTCCGCTTCCTGTTCGTCGCTGAAATAACCTTCCTGAATACCGGCGATAATAAGGTTGGGGAAACGCTCCTGCATCGCAAATGCTGCCTTTACAACGACACCTGGTTGTCCACCCAATAAAAACAGGCTGTAACCGTCTTTTGCCGCCCTTTCGCAAAGGCGCGGGAATAAATCCGTACCGTTTACATTGGCCAGCAGGGCCTGATTAAGCAAGCGACAGCCGATATTAATGCCAATGCCGTCGGGCAGTACGCGATCAGCGCTTTGCAACACCTGACGGTAGGCCTCATCTGTGTAGGCGATGTTAAGACAGGCGGGGTTTACGAATGCAACCAGCGCTTTTTGCTTGTCCCGAACACGCTGTTCTATCCAGTCCAGTGCTTCGCTCATCGTTGTGTTGACGATATTGACACCCCAAAAATGCAGTATCGCTGGTGTCGGTCTGGGCGTGTTGCCGCCTAACAATAAACCGATAATCGCGCGTAGGCACAGGCCAATATAATTTTTAGTTGATGGCCTAGAAAAGAATTCAAAGTCGGTAGCAAACTCGTCATCATAAGCCAGACCGACTTTTTTTCTGGTGCTGTAAGCTGAAATTACGCCCGGTTTTAACTCAAAATGTCGCAGTTTATCGGCATGGAGTTGTGCGGCTTCATCAGGCGTTAACGCACGAACACCGGCCCAAGCCAAGTCGCCGAGCAGTATGTTGATCAATACCGGCAGTTCTTTGCCGCGTTGTTCACCGGCAAAATACAAGCGCTTAAACGGGCGTTGCAGGTATCCCAGTCTGGGTTCGCCAGCAACAACAGTTTTAGTCTGCCAGTAAGCGAGTACTGCACGATAGAGTAAAAACGGCGATAGCAAAACCAGTAACAGGCTACTGGTGATAATATCAAAAAGCCGGGTCAGGGACATATGGCCTAGCTCCCGGTAATGTGCGGCTTGCGCGGCTTGATAACGGCTGGTACGCCGACGGCCAGCGAATTTGCCGGAACATCTTGCAACACCACAGCATTCGCACCAATCACGACATCATCGCCGATGGTGATTGCACCTAATATTTTTGCTCCGGCACCGATATCAACGCGGTTGCCGATTACCGGCGCACCGGCAATTCCGGTTCGTTTCAGGCCGATGGTGACACCGTTGCGGATGACCACATCGTCACCGATAACGGTGTCGCCGCTGATGATAATATCGCCGAAATGCTCAATGACCAGCCGATGCCCGATCTGTACTTCGCAAGGCAAATCGATACCGGTCAGAATCTGGGAGAGCAATTTCAGTATCTTGTAAATAACAGAAAGCGGCAAGCGCAACCAGCGATGTCCAATGCCGTAACGCCAGCGCCCGAAACGGTATACCAGCATGACCCAAAGTCCTTGACGGCTTAAAGCGCCTTCGTAAGTCCGCCAGTCTTCACGAATATTTTCAAACATCTGTTTCACCAGGGTTGGGGTGGGGAAATAAGGCCGCCTTGCGTTTCTTGCCAAGCCTGATTCCAGAGCTGCACGATATGTCTTGATTCGGCGGCTTTATCGGGTGCGCGGTTGGCATTACGCCAGGCACGTAAGTAGTGCCAGCCTTGTTCAAGACCTTTGACCAGCCAACTATAGGCGAGCCCGTGCCACTTACGGTAATACAGGATCTGGCTGCGCATACGCCATAAAGTCAATTGTTTGCCTGAGCTGGAAAATGCCAATTCATCGACAGTTTCGGAGGATGCTCCGCCAATATGGGTAATCACCAGATCAGGCCAATAATAAACTTTAAATCCGGCTTGATGGATACGTCGGCACAGGTCGACTTCTTCATAGTAAAGAAAAAAACGCGGATCGAAGAGGTTGATTGTATCCAGCAAACTACGACGTAAAATCGCAAAGGCACCAGGCACCCAATCAACTGGTGTTGCTTGTAAAGGGTCAGCCCAGGAGCGGTCGAAGCGGCCAAAAAAACGTGAGTTCGGATAGCGGTTTGCCAAACCTGATAGAGTCAACCCATCATTCAGCAGGGAAGGAAATTGCCGTGCTGAAGGTTGCCATTCTCCGTTTGTACCCTGCAAAAGTCCGCCGCCCATACCTGCATCAGCATTTTCTTCCATGTGTTGCAGGGCACGCGCCAGCGTGTCGGCAGGTAATACGGCATCAGGGTTGAGCAAGACAATGTAACGACCTTGGGCTTCAGTCAGCGCCAGATTATTGGCGTTACCAAACCCAAGATTTGTGGGGCTGGCAATCAACCTGATTTCTGGATATTCAGCCTGGATAATGGTCGTCGTATCATCGCGGGAAGCGTTATCGACGACAATGGTCTCGAAATCGCCTAGCGTTTGCGCCCGCAGGCTGTCGAGGCAGGAACGCAGCAACGGCGCACTGTTATAAGTAACAATAAAAACGGATAAATCGCTCATTAGCTTTCCCGGTCAGTGCGTTGCCATTGCGCATTGTTGCGCGCATTACGCCATAATTTGGATATTAACGTTAATTTCCACAAGATATAAAACGGCACCGAAGCGAGTGTTTTAATATCGTCAAGACCGCCGCCTGCCCAGCGAATCGCAATCAGTACATGGGCGACAACCAGCAGCAAGGCTGTTGCCGCATAGTATTGCACGGAGGCTAAAGGTATCAGAAAAGTAAATAGCAACAGCAATACATGGTAGGCCAGCGGTAACAGCAACAGTTCAGCCAGCGGCTCCAGCAAACGAGACTGACCCCGTAAAACGCCCAGGAAAAGGGCAGGGACATGATCGATAATCAGTCTGAACCGTCCGCCTTCCCAGCGGGTGCGCTGGACAGCAGCATTTGTACCTTGATTGGGTGCATCTGAAAAAACCGTAACGGTATCCAGATAGCGCATTTTGTAACCGGCATTGACCAGACGCAGATGGTACTCCATATCTTCAGCAATCGAACCGGCCTCGTAAGGTACTGCTTCCAGAACTGCGCGGCTTAAGGCAAAGCCGTTTCCCAGGATACCCACCGAAACGCCGAGTTTTTCCCGGCCCAACAACCGTAACTCATTGAATGCCAGCCAGGCGATGTATTGCAGTCTGGAACGGCGCGAGGCTTCAGGGTTGGCGATACGATAACGGCATTGCACAGCATCGACACCCTGTGCGAAAACGTTTTGAAAATCGCTGATTAGAGTCTCATCAACACGACTGTCTGCATCAATGACTATAAAACCGTCAAAGTTTTCGGTTAGCAAGGTCTTAAACGCAAAGTCCAGTGCATAACCTTTACCGCGTTCCACAGGGTTATGCCGAACCAGAACCCTGGCACCTGCTTTGGCAGCAATCGCCGCCGTGTCGTCCTGGCAATTATCGGCGATAACAACGAGTTCGCAACCTGCTGCTTTGCCAAGGCTGGTTTGCAGATCAGCTACACAAGCGCCGATACCGGCGGCTTCATTGTGTGCGGGCATGACCACTGCCAGACGTGGCAGTTTTGCTTCAGCTGAGGCGGGATTGATTTGTAAGGTTTTTTTAGGGTATACGGCAGCCAGGGTTAATATTAATAATTCCAGTGTACCCGGCAAGGTCAAGCCCAGTAAGGCTATTGCTATCAGAAGAACTACTGCCTGAACCATAAAAACCTCGCGTCTATTCTTAAAATACAGTTGCTTACAAAATTCATGCTCGGCTCTCAGGTTAGGTTTTGTGTTTATACTGGTAGCAGGGTATCAAAGATTCCCCTTTTTTTAATATCCCGCGTTAGTTTAGATCATTGCAATACATTGTTCACTCGGAAAAATGAAGATCACCCGATTTTCATCAAGAAGGACCCGAATTAAAGTCCGAGGTCGCTTAAACCAGGATGATCGTCAGGACGACGACCTTGAGGCCAATAGAATTTTCTGTCACTTTCCTTAATCGGCAAATCATTGATGCTGGCATAACGTTTTTGCATTAAACCGTTTTCCGCAAACTCCCAGTTTTCATTACCATAAGAGCGGAACCACTCACCGCTGCCATCATGCCATTCATAAGCAAAACGCACGGCGATACGGTTATCGTTAAATGCCCATAATTCCTTGATTAAGCGATATTCGTGTTCGCTCGCCCATTTGCGGGTTAAAAACTCGATGATTTGTTCGCGGCCTTGTGGAAATTCATTGCGGTTACGCCATTGGCTGTCTTTGGTATATGCCAGGGCGACACGCTCAGCATTGCGACTGTTCCAGCCGTCTTCCGCCATGCGGACCTTTTGGACGGCTGTTTCGCGGGTAAAAGGTGGGAATGGTGGGCGGGGTTCGTCAATGATCGTCATTATAAAATTCCTCTTGGTTATAAGTGTTTAATTTTAATTAGAAAAACGAAAACCAAGCGCTCTGGTAATAACTATAGAGAAGCTTGGCTCGTGTAGCTATAGTTTAAGCATGGTTTTTTCCATTGTTAAAACCTGATTTTTCAATGCTTCAATTTCCGATAGTAATGGTGCAAGCATTTGTTCAACTTGGGCTTTGGTATAGCGCTGTGTAATATGTTGTGGACAATTCCAGTCGTAAGCCTCAACCCGGATAATTATGCCCCGCTCAACTCTGGCACGATAAGAGGATACTTCCAGTTGTGCGATTAAATCAGGATTTTCGTTTTCATGGACAATGTTCACCCTTCCCCAAATCTTCAATCGCCTTCGGTTAGTATAATCCATCAAAATCATTGAAATACGATTGTCCACATTAAGATTGCCGACACTTAGGTACTGGCGATTACCGCGAAAATCAGCAAACCCGAGGGTCTGCTCATCAAGCACTTTCAAAAATCCTTTGGCACCACCGCGATGCTGCACATAAGGCCAGCCGGATTCCGAAACAGTGGCTTGATAAAAACTGTCGCGTTCAGCGATGAAACCAGCCTCCAGTTCGGTCAACTGATTTCGGGCATCTTCCGCGAATTCAAAGCGACTGTTTTGTTCGCGGCTGCCATATAACTGCTGGGCAGCTTTGACGCCGGGGGTAAATGCGATTTCCGCAAAGGCAGTTGCCATAAGTGCTTTCCTTGAATAACCGGCGACAACATTTATCGCCGGATAAATTTCAAAAGTTAAATTTATGCTGCGATTTTCAGATCAACCTTGGGAAAGTCGATTTCCACGCGGCTGGCTTTGCCGATAATATTGGTAAAGATATTCATAGCGACATGGGTGATGATCTCGACGATTTCCGCATCGTTATAACCGGCGTTACGCGCTTCGGTGATTTCAGCGGTTGTAACTTCGCCCATATTTTCCAGCAGCGATTGGGCGAATTTGACCGCTACTGCCGCTTTCGCATCCTGGCTGGTGCCGGTACGATTGGCTTCGATTTCGGCAGAATTTAATCCGGCTTTGCGACCAATGGCTGTATGGGCCGATACGCAATACTCGCAGGCATTTTGTTGCGCAACAGCCAGCGCGATGCGTTCACGTGTTTTAGGGTCGAGACTGCCTTCGTTGGCAATGCTGTGCAAGCCCAGGAAGGCGCGCAAGGCGGATGGCGAGTTGGCAAGTATTTTTAAAAAATTCGGTACGATACCCAGTTTGGCCTGAATAGCATCGAATAAAGCCAATTGTTCAGCGTTGGCGGTTTCTTTGGTAACAGTGTTAATACGGCTCATGATAATTCTCCAATAGTGTAAGTTGATATTTGCGTTTTACTCACTGTGTTGCGAGTGGGTACAGTTTATTTAATTCCACTGGAAAGAAGAATAGCTATAATTAGCAATATATTATTACGATGATAGGAATAATAAATGGGTCGATTACATTTAATGGCAGTATTTGTGGCTGTTGCTGAAGAGCAGAGTTTTGCCGCTGGTGCTCGTCGTCTCGGTATGTCGCCGCCTGCGGTGACCCGCGCTGTTGCAGCACTGGAAGACCGGCTTGGTGTCAAACTTTTTACTCGAACGACCCGCTATGTGCGTGTGACGGACGCGGGGCAGCGGTATCTTGAAGATGCACGTCGCATCATTAACGAACTGGATGAAGCCGATGAGGCAGCGGCCGGAATAAATGCCGAACCTCGAGGCCATTTGGGCGTAACGGCACCGGTATTATTCGGTAAACTGTTTGTGATTCCCGGTATCGTTGATTACTTGCAACGCCACCCTGACATGGAAATATCAGCGGTGTTTCTTGACCGGGTTGTGAACCTGCTGGAAGAAGGATTCGATGTCGGTATACGCATCGGTGAATTACAGGACTCAAGCATGAAAGCAATTCGGGTAGGTTCTATTCGCCGGGTCGTCTGCGCGTCGCCGGAATATTTGGCGAAAAACGGCACGCCGAAATTGCCACAAGAGCTGGCTGATCGTTTCATTGTTACCGCCAGCGCGGTTTCTCCGGTCGTGGAATGGAAGTTTGCCGACGGCAACCCTGTTCGGGTCAAACCCAGATTAACGGTCAATACCAATGACTCCGCTATTGAAGTCGTTCTCCAGGGTATTGGCATTACCCGTTTACTGTCTTACCAGATTGCGCCTTATCTGGCATCAGGCCAGCTGCAAACGGTACTGGGTGAATTCGAACCCTCACCATTGCCTATTCATGTCATACACCGCGAAGGCCGTTATGCCTCGGGAAAAGTCAGGACATTTGTCGATCTGATCGTGGCAAGGCTCAGGTCAGAGAAATGTTTAAATTGAATGGAAGCACTATGCATTACCGCGTTCTTTCCTGGTATTCATCGGAAAGCCATGCTGCTCGGCATACCGTTGCACTATCATAGTAAATAGCCGGGATTTGGCCACGCGGGGATTATCAATCAATATCTGCCAATAGTGTCTTATCGAACGCCGTTTTCTTGCTTGCTGATAAAACGCCAGCTCAGAAAATTGTCCTGAAAATATCGCCTTTATGGTCGGCTTGAGTAGGCCCATTTCCGCCATCCATTGTGGCATCAGGTGACCGACGACCGGGATTTTCAGTTTAATTAAGCCAGGGTTGTCCGCCGACAATAATTGCACATGTCTGGCATCGAGCGTAAATAACGGATCGTAGATCACATAAGCCTGCCTGACGTTTTTAAAACCCACTGCTGCTGCATTGGTAAAATCGCCTTCCCAATCCGCGCGGTTGACAAAATTGAAGCGATTTTCCCAAGGTGCCAGTTGCACTGACAGGCTTGCCTGAGGATTTATTGACAGCGCAATGCTGGCGCTTACCGCGTCGGCATGCGCCAAGGCCGCAAATCCGCCCATACTGCCGCCGTACGTAATGACTTGCTTAAAGCCCTGAAAAAAACCACACGCTCGCATTTGCGCAAAAAAAACCTGCAGATCAGTTTGCCGATACCAGTCACATTCCTTAAACATAACTGCCATCACCGAATAACCGAGTTCCTGTAAAACCTTCATTCCCCAGCCTTCACGGCTATCGCCCAAGGTTTTTTTTCTACCCAACGGTTCAAATGTCACCACCAGACCAGCACAGTTGTGCGCCAGGAACATATCAATCCGGTAATGGGGGAGGTCGATTAAGAACCTTGAGCCTGCAGGTGTAGCCTTATCGGTGGCGGTTGTTTTCATACTGGTTTGCTAGCGTAATTTAGTCATTGGCACATCTTAGCGTGTTTGCCAGTGTTCAAATTCATGTGTGCGGCGTTCGGTGGCTAATTTAAGGCAGGCGAAGAATTCCAGCGACCAGATAGAGCCGCCTTCTGAAGCTTTTACTTCGGTTTTGCATTGCGGGTCCCGGTTCTTCAACCAGGAGCGTTGTTGTTGACGCAACTGTTTCTGCTTTGCGGTCGGTAGGGAGGACATCAGTATCGTGTATTTTTTATTGAGAATACTATCGGCAGTTTTATAGTCACGAACCGCGCAAGCGTTCATTTCCTGCTGGTTGCCATCGTAGTTGCATTGAAACGGCGAATTCTCTTCAACCGCAGATACTGGTGGAGCTAAGAATAGCACAGCAAGTAACAACACTTTAAATATGCAGGTTTGGCGATTAAATTTTTCAGTTAACAAAAGCCTTTGCATCATTTTCGCCCGGCTAATCAAACTTAAAAGCCACAAAAGTATTATAAAACTGCTTGGCTGTCCGACCGCTTTTCGAAGCGCGGCGATGGGCAAAATCCAGGGCTGCTTTATGCAGGTTTTCGCGGTCACCTGCTGCATCAGGAAAAAAGCTGTCAACTATACTCAGGTAGGTTTGCGCTGTTTGCGGGTAAAATCCCAGCGACAGGCCGAACCGGTCAGAGAGCGAGGTTTTTTCTTCCACGGTATCGGAATAATGTACTTCCCGGTCAACCAGATGGGAATCGAGGTTGTCTTTCATCAGTTCCGGCAGCAAGTGACGGCGGTTGGAGGTGGCGTAGACCAGCACATTTTCCGGCGGCAACTCAATCGAGCCTTCCAGAACGCTTTTTAAGGATTTGTACTGGCTGTCGCCGGATTCAAACGACAGGTCGTCGCAATAAATGATAAAACGCTGCGGCAATTCGCGGATGTCATCGACAATTTCCGGTAGATACACCAGATCCTGCTTATCCACCTCAATCAAGCGCAAGCCCAGGGTTTTGTAGTTATTTAGCAAGGCTTTGATTAATGATGATTTTCCAGTGCCACGTGAACCCCAGAGCAAGGCATTGTTGGCGGGCTTTCCGTCCAGAAAACGCTCGGTGTTTTCCACCAGTTGCTGTTTTTGTCCGTCAATGCCCAATAAATCATCCAGCTGGATAGGGTCGGTTTGATGTACGGGGCGTAAATATTCTTTACGTTGCCGCCAGATAGCAGCCCAGGTTACATTCCAGTCGATCATTGTTTATGCCTTGCTCAAGTAAAGATGTGGGTTTCACATTATAGAGCAAAATCAATAACGTCAGGCTCTGATGTCAACATGGACTATCTTCTGCTAAAAGCAAAAATGAGATACTTTTCAAGTATGTTTCAAACTGAAGCATTACCAATATCCCGTCCTATCGCAATAATCTTTTCCCGCAACCAGCAATGGGCCGGGTCTTTATCGCGCACTGGATGCCAAATCATGACCAGATCGTAAGTCGGCAGCTTGATGGGAATCGGGAATATTTGCAACGGTACAAACTTTGTAAAGCGTTCGGCAAGTTTATAAGGCAGCGATAAAATCATGTCAGATTGGGCAACGATTAACGGTGCGGACAAAAAATTCGGCACAATTAACTTGATCCGGCGTTCCAGTCCCAACTCCTGCAAGTGTTGATCGATGATTCCCGACGGGGTGCCTTTCCAGGATATAAGCGTGTGCGGGGTGGCTGTATACTCTTCCAGCGATGGTGCATTGCGTATTACCGGGTGATTTTGCCTGACCACACAGATCATTCTGTCAGCAAATAATGTCTGGCAGTGCAATTGCGCGGGCGTGTTTAAAACAGATTCGAAACCGAGTACAACATCGAGACTGCCATTTTCCAGTTGTGCAACAGGAAATGAAGACTCGGTACGCTTTACATGCAGATCAATTCCAGGGGCAATCTGGGCAATTACTCCTGATAATGTGGGTATTAGCAAAAACTCCAGGTAATCCGTCGCAGCAATGACAAATCGCCGCTGGCTGGTGCTTGCGTCAAATTTCGGGGGCGGCTGAATAACCTGTTCCAGCTCAGTCAACAAAGCCCTGACCGGTTCAATCAAGTCCAGAGCCCGTTCCGTCGGAATCATGCCGTTCGGTGTTTTTACCAGCAAGGGGTCATCCAGTTGCTGGCGCAGGCGATGCAAGGTATGGCTCATCGCTGATTGGGTAATAAACATCTGCTCCGCGGCACGGGTGACATTTAACTCCCGCATCAGCACATCAAAAGTTACCAGTAAATTCAGGTCGAAGGTTCTTAGATTGGACACTTTGTGGTTATAGGGGCTAACTAAAAACAATTAATAATAGATGATATGCACACCCGGGATAATCAATGGATAGCGAGAACATAAAGCTATAACTCATTGATTTTAAAAATAGGTGAGTAACATCAGATAATAACAAGAATTACTTGAACAGCGCTGCTGATCTTGCGTCCCTGTCTGTATGAGTCGGATAATAAATTACATCGCCTACTACGGGATGGCACCCGTTTTTCCAGTGCCGTAACGAACCCTTAAAAATATTTTCCATATCAGACTCTTCGGTATGGTTTTAACGCTAAAAATGCTTTGTAAACCGGGTTATTTCGTAATTTGCTTGGCTTATAATCATTCAGTACTTAAATAAAATCCAATGAAATTAATATACCCTAGATATTTTCAGGCCGACTCCGTACTTGATAAGTATATTGTAGTGTTGGGATTTGCTAAGGAAGGCTATAATCGGGTTTCAATTTACGCTGGATACAGGTAATTTACTGGAATATTTTTATAAGTGCATTCCGGCTTTTTTCTTGGTTAATACAGGCAACGTTTAATCCGAGTCCTTACTATCAACGAATGAGTTTTTATGTCTTCACAGTACACAAATAAAGTATTTGCAAATTTAGAAACAAATTTCTCGATTTTAGTATTACTGCTTGCCTTTGGCTTGTCGGGGTGCCAACCACCGCATGAATCAGAGGTATCAGGCGATGTGCAAGGAACACCTTACCAGATCAGGTTTTTATTGAGCGGCACGTCAACATCACTTGAAGAAGTCCGGCGTCAAGTCACGGCCGAACTGGCTGAAATTGATGCGCAAATGTCCAGCTATCGCGAAGATTCTGAAATCTCGCGTATTAACCGCTTGAACAGGGTTACCTGGTTGCCGGTATCCAAGGAAATCGCCGGGTTACTGGGTATCGCCCGCACTGTTTCCGAACGTACGGGCGGTTGCTACGATCTTACTCTGGAACCCTTGCTCGATCTTTGGAAGGTTGCTCAGCGCGCAAACAAAACACCTGACCAAGAGGAAATCAATGCACTTTTGCCCCATGTTGGCATGTCACTTCTGGAAGTGGATGTAATCAATCAACGGATAAGAAAGCGAGATCCTAAATTAAAGATCGATTTTTCCTCCATCTTGCAAGGTTACACGGTTGGTGTACTTGCCCGGCTTATGGAGGCGCTGGGTATCCGAAATTACCTGGTGGATATAGGCGGGCAAGTAATGGTGAGAGGCCACAAGGCAAACGGCGATGATTGGCATGTCGGTATTGAAACGCCCAATCCTTTAACACACGAACTTGAAAACATTATTTACGTCAGGGAGAAAAGCGGCACGGCTATTATGACGGCAGGAACCTACCTGAAAGACTATGAGGAAAGAGATAACGATTACCCGCTGATCATTAATCCTAATACCGGTCGTCCCGTTGTTCATGATCTGCGTTCGGTCACGGTGATGCATGATGATCCGGCTTGGGGAGATGCCTGGGATACAGCCTTACTCTGTGTGGGTGAGAAGGAAGCAGCCCGTATTGCTGAAGAGGAACACCTCAAAGCCTTGCTTATCTATGACGATAAAGGCAAATTGGACACGCATACCAGCAGCGCCTTTGAGGCTACGCAGTAATTTCTATAGTATGCGGGTTCGTTACGGGTATTTGGGGTTACAAAAGTTAACAACCACGAGCTAATACCGTAGCGTATTTTATAAGCTCACCTGATTTCTGGATTCCAGCATTTGTTCAGCCAGTTGTTTGCCTGCCTCAATAAAGGGATGGATGACAAAGTTGGCACCCAGGCGATACAGTTCCTGTTCCTCATCGGGGTGAAAACAGACTGTACCGATACGGCCTGTAAATCCACGTATTTTCAGTTGCGCTATTGATGATGATCTTACCCCGAACTCAGGCATCGTCATAATAATGCCCCTGATTTTTGTCAGGGGCAGATTTTCCCACAGCGCCGTATCGTCCGCGTCACCATAAAATACACGCCGTCCCTCTGCGCGTAAATTTTCCAGTACTATAGGATCGGCATCCAGGCCCAAAACCCGCTTGTCCTGCTGGTTGAAAGTGAGATAAGCAGAAACGCCGGTGCGCCCCATGCCGACTACCAGCCATTCTGCACCACCTATACTGACCGGTAGTCGATCAGGATGCTCTACTTTCCTTTCGAAACGAACCAGCAAAGTCTCCAGTAAGGCATACAAATTATGCGAAAAATTATTCAATAGCGCTGCTGCCGCCAGAGAAAGCGCTACAGACAAGCCAATAATGGATTCCCAGACAGGCGGCAGCAATTGTGCATCGACTACGGTTTTCGATGTAATCAATGCAAATTCACTGTAGGTCATCAGCGCCAGCGAAGAAACAAAAGCTGTTCGGGCACGCAAGCCAACAAATAAAAACAATATAAAAAAAATCATACCCTGCAACGGCAATACTGCTAATAACGCCAGGGCTTGCAAGACCTCGTTATAGCCGGGCAAGTCAGTCAAACCGATTTGCAGAAAGAAAGCCACCAGGAATGTTCCTTTCAATCCCCAGAGCTTGTCGGAAAGGTCGTTGATATTCGGATGTCCGGCTAGCGCAACGCCCATCAGTAAAGCACCTATATCACTGGAAATGCCTACGTTTTGGGCTAACACGCCACCCGCCAATGCCAATGATATGCCTAACAGTAATTTTAATTCATCGTCATGGCTGGCATTAAGTAAACGATAGACTACAGGCCGAAGAAACGGGATCAGCAACAGGCAGAACGCCCAAGGGGTCGGTTGATTGTTATTAGCGAACGCCAACAGGGCGATGGCAACAATGTCCTGTAAAATCAGGATACTCAGAACATCCCGACCGTACATGCTGGAAAGTTCACCGTTATCTTCCAGTATTTTAACCGCGAGAATGGTGCTGGAAAAAGCCAGACTTACGCCCAATACTAATCCGCCGGCAACACGACCGCCCAATCCCAAAAAAGCCAGCGCCGAAATTACCGTTACGATAAGCAGGTGTAAACCGCCAACGCTAAGCACTTCACGTCTTAATAACGAACGGAGCTTGAGCTTTAAACCTACCGTGAATAGCAGTAACTGTATGCCGATGTCCGCTATATGGGTCAATATTTCACTGGCTTGAACACCTGCAATATGCAAAACATAACCGGCTATCAAGTAGCCTACCAGCGGTGGAAAATATAAACGACTGACAATCAGACTGAATAAATACGCCGTGCCTATCCAAAGTAATTCCATAATAACAATATAATTTATCCGGGAAGAATGAGTTTCCATTTTAAGACTGGATGATGCGGACTCGGCAAGATTATGCATGTAAATGCAACTATGTCATGCCCACAGCAACTGATTTTATTCAGTTCCGGGTTGGATACTGAATAATTGAACGCAGAGTAAAATTAAAATTTTTCTTGTTAACAGGGTACAAAGTTAACAGGTTTTCTGAAAAATCCCGTTTTTGCAACGCTATTAGATAGAGAATCAGGAGAATTGCGGTTAATACGAAGTAAGTTTCAGTTTTTTCTTGTAAGCACCTTTGTTTTTTACCTCGAATAACTCAAACGATAGGATGCGGGGGCGAGCATATTCGCCCCCGACAGCTGGTATTTATTTACCTGCGTATTTTTTTACCAAGCCACTAACAAAAGCATAAATAGGCTGGCGTTTAACGATCAGCGTGTAGCTTAACAGGCCCAGTAATAAGCCATAAACCAGATTACCGAACCATGATGATGAATCCTGTTGAGCTGTTGTTTCTATGGATGTTTTTACCGGCGCATTCTGCACCGCGACTTTGGAGGGCGTAACTTCAGCCTGCAGGTCAGGCAGGCCCAAACTGCGCCACGCATCATAATCTTGCCAGATCGGGTATTTGCCTTGCCATAAGCTTTTGGTGAAATAGGGCGCAAGGCTCATACCGTGTGCTTTGGGAATACCTTTTTCATCCAGGAAGTCTTTGTAAACCACTAAGCTGATATCGCCGCCTTCGCCATGCCCATTGGTAGTAAAGGATTTTTCAACATGGTCGTGAAACATCCAGATGCCTTGACCAAAGCTGTGCAAGCCATCATCAACACCGCTCAACTCCAGGTCTATACGTTGTGCGGGAACCATGCCGTGAACGTCACGGGTGATATAAGAACTGGGACCGTTATCGACACCGTCATAATGGGTGACAGTCGGTTTATGCCCGTGAATATGCAGTGCGAAAGCTTCGGTGTGACCATTCAGGACGCGCAATTTAACCGACTTATCCTGTTCCATCTCAATTAATGATTCCCTTAAGGTGTAAGGGAAAGAGCGGCCATTGAGCATGAAATAATCATCAGTGGCTTCAGTCGTGTCGTACTCGGTGTTCATGTGCTTGGCGATCAGACGCGGATCGTTGGCTGACCTTGCCACAATTTCGTGCAATTCTTTGTCTGCTGACTGGTAATGCAAATCATATTCCCTGACGTATTTCTCAAGAACCGCGACTGAAGGATGACGTACCTGACCGGCTCCGACATTTAAGGTTTGTACCCAATTGTTGGGGCGATTTTCCTCAACAACAAAAATACCCTGCAAGCCCATTGGAATATGGGTATGTGGTTGGACATGGCAATGATAATACATCGTGCCGGGCTGACGCGGCTTGATAACATAAGTTTTGCTTTGGCCGGGCATGGTGTCCATGTTGCTGGTTTGGCCGACACCGTCATTACCGCCGCCGCTATGATCCATGAACGGGTGGTCGATGCCGTGCAAATGTATCGAATGCGGTAAATAATGAGTATTTTCAAGGACTATCCAGACTACATCATCCTGTTCAACACGAATCACCGGCGAAGGCGCGCGTAACAATGGATTGGCTTGTGGTTCGTAAAGGCTTAAGGTGGACATGTCCCGGGTTTTAGGTGCAAATACCCAGAAAGTAGGCTGTATGCCGGGTGCAATATCGAAAGTAGTTACTGGATCTTTAACATCAGGAGAGTGTCCGTTAAGCTCAACAACTTCCAGCTTGATAATAATTTTGTCAGGGTCGCCGTCGCCGTCTGTATCATCTGACATTGTAATTGCGTCGGCGGCAAGTTGGGTTTCCATTAATGTTGCCATCGAAACACCATTGGTGCCTTTAACGAAAGCAGCAATATCGGCCGGATTATCGGGATTACAAAGTCGTGATTCCTGAATAGTAACGCCATCAATAACTTGTTCCTTGCGCCATTCCGGCGAAGTGAATTCCGAACAAACTTCTTCCACCGGCCCCATGTCTACCTTTGCCGAAGGCGGCAGATCTGTAGCTGCCTGAGCCAGTGAATTGGTAAGAACTAGCAGGGCGCTTCCAGTAAAGGTAAAAAGTTGTTTACGCATTATGATGACCTCAGAAAATCAAACGATTAAAAATAAAAAGTCGTCAGAAAAACAGCGACAGTTATTATCCGTACTATTTTAACTGAATATACCGGCTAAGTCTTTTCGGCTTGCGTGGATAAAGCAAAGTTATTTTATGATGTGGACTACCAGGGCTGTTGATCCGTGATTATCCATTTGCTATAACAGTCAGTAATGAAGAAGCAACGGGGGTGTTTGTTGTACGGGTAAGTAGAGAATCGATTAGGTTTGCGAGCACCCCATTGGTGACTAACTAACTTTTATGATGGCCTGTCAACGCATCCAGGGGGCGTTTACAACAATAACTTGTTACCCTGTTTTTCGGCGGTGTTGCGGAGTATTCTATTTTCTGACACTTGCAGACTTTTCATAAATGAACACCTGAAGACTCAATTCAATGTTACTTACAGCCTTATTATTCATCGGATTTTCATTGGGAACATCTGTCCTGCTGATTGTCGCCACGACCTTGCAACAACAAAGTGTGGGGGTACGCCTATCGAAAGCAGCAGGGTTAATATTGATTGTCTGCTTATCCTGCATTCAATATCTGCATTTAGGTGTTCTGGCCAATCAATATGACGGCGTCCATTCCCTGGCTTATACCGGATTGCTGTACGCTATCGCCCCGAGTTTTTATTTTTACAGTCGTCAAATATTGGTGGCCGACAGTCATTATCAACGGAGTGATGTGCTTCATGGTGTGCCGATACTGTTCAGCTCTGCCCTGCCTTATCAATTAGCAGTGCCGGGTGCATTTTTAATAGGTAGTGGATATTTAGTCTGGTTGGCAAAGTCCGTATATTCCTTGCGCCAACAACGCCAGCGTTTTCGCCTGGAGCTACTGGCTTTGGCGACATTTTTTACCATAGCGATTGCTGTGTTATTGCTGGGTTTCATCTGGCCCTTATTGAGCGAAATGGAGTTTATCGTTAGTTACAGCATTTTAATCGGCTTGGCGTTTTTTGCCGCTACGTTGACCCTGCTGCGCTTCCCGACCATCGCCGCCGATGTTACAGAAGCCGTGCAAGCCGCTTATGCAGAATCGACATTGAAAAACACCGACAAGGCCGCCGTACTTGCCAAACTGGATAGCTTAATGCAGCAAGACAAGCTCTACACCTTGGAAACCTTAAATCTGGCCTTGCTTGCCGAGCAATTGGAGTTAAGCCAGCACCAACTATCTGAGCTCATCAACACCCAGTTCCAACAAGGTTTTTCGCGCTACATCCGCGAACAGCGCATCCAAGAAGCTAAACGCTTGCTACTCACCGAACCCAATGCTTCGGTTTTGGCGATAGGTTTGTCAGCCGGTTTCAGCACTCAATCCAATTTCTATGCAGCGTTTCGCGATATTGCCGGCATGACGCCTGGGCAATATCGGAAAAATCATCTATAAACTTATTATCTTGCCCCCCGAATGTCGCGAGGAAAACTTGCTTTGGATAAGGCTTGATTTTCTTGGCGACAGCTTGGTAAAGCCCTTTAACTGATTCCACTAATTTGCCAAGCCTTTTAGAATTGACCATACAACCCCGACACAATTCGGGTATGGGCTTGTGGTCGTCGATATTGCCGGGCGTCAGCTTGATGCTGGAGCAGTTCACTCGTGGCGTTGATGATGGCGTGTAGCTTGAAGCCGTAGAATCAGCCCATTTTGAGGTATTGCCGCGCTTGGCCGCGTCCTTGAAGAGCTTATGGTGCGGGATGCGCTCATTGTCACAGACGGCGAGTGCGGTGGCGTCGGCGATGGATATCCCGTCACATTCGCCCTTGAGAATTTTAAACAGCACGGCAAAAGGTGCCGCAGCTAAAAAAACTTGAATTGGCGGAAGCGCAACGCTTGGAACAGGACGGCCTAGGTGCTTTCAATGCGCGCCAAGTTGAAAGCGAAAAAAATAGTGAAAAGTCATTGTTAAGAAAGTTGATTTTCGCTCAGTAAAAGCCAAAGCAGAGTAAACAGCCGCTTAAGCAGATGGAGTCAAGCAAAATAGTTTGGTTCCAATCTGTAATCCGTTATACCGCTTCCATCTCCGCCACCTTGGCATACTTCCCCCGCTCCACCGTCAAAAAGCCTCGCGCAACATAAAATCTTGTTTACCGTCTTTAAATACCATCCATAACTTGAATTTATGGTCGCCCTACATAACTTTTGGAGTTTTACTAAATCGCTATTTGCCCGTTTATCCTAATCATGCAAGCGACTTCGGCTGTTGTCGGAAGTGGTTGCGAAGTGGTTTGCGCTAACTAGTAGTCCACCAATTTTATTTTGACGAATACTTAGTGTAATCTATTAATTTCCTATAGCAAGCCAATGAAATTGAGTAGATTATCCTATGCCAGCCAAAAAATATCGCGTAAAACTGACCGAAGCTGAACGTCAAGAATTAAAAGCGTTACTTAACAAAGGCCGAATAGCTGCGCGGAAACTAACCCATGCTCGAATCCTCTTGCAATGTGATGAATCAGATGCAATTCCAGTCAAGACAGATAAAGACATTG
>Ga0208754_100097_pt1 | contig 64092 bp, 51 predicted proteins | sample LakWasMet55_HOW8_2_FD_183889 | JGI IMG/M metagenome (GOLD analysis project Ga0208754, IMG submission 183889) | Freshwater sediment methanotrophic microbial communities from Lake Washington under simulated oxygen tension - Sediment Metagenome... | ecosystem: Environmental > Aquatic > Freshwater >... | reverse complement strand
ATTTTTGTTTCCCCGCTTTGGTTTTTCCGTTACGTGTCAGATGGCTGCTTCCGCAGCGGGTGCAAGTATGAGTTTCTGTTATCATGCCCCGTATTTTACACAAAACAGTTATAGCTCAACCACTACCCGGAATGGAACATCTGGCTAATGAAAGCATATTCAAAATGATTGAACCATTCGATCTTATTTGCTACTCAGGTTTTCCTCCTCAACACGATAAACTAGGAGATAGACCCATTATTAGAAGTGGACATATCGCCAGTGATCCTCAATTTAACTATTCTTGGGATGATGTGCCTCACGGACAGTGTGTTGCTTATGAGGGATTTTCTTATGAAGGTTCTTCTGGTAGCCCTATATTTGCTCCTCCAAGAGGAATGAATCATATTCCAAATTCACGAAATGGTTACCTAATTGGCATCAATGCTGGTCATATTCCAAATAATAATGGGCATAGTGGAATATCGTATTTTTATAAGTCGTCAGTGATATTGGAAATCATAGAAGCTAATGATCTTATAAACAAAGTCAGTCCTGAATAACCGAATAAGATCAATCAACCGATACTTCACCTTCCACCCCATTCCCCCCAACCGCAAACGGAAAACTAGTATTTTTCCGTATCCCCATGCGGATGATCGTCAGCATTTTACTGAATTCCTCACTCTTTTTAATATGCCGCAGCATTTCATTTTTTGCTGCTTGCACATCGCGGTTGAGCAAATGCTGGAGGATGCGGTGGTGTTCTTCGTAGGTTTTTCTGATGCGTTCCTGATCGGTAAAATCGAGACGCCGGACGATACGAATGCGGTTGCTGATGTCGATCAGCAATTTCATTAGGGCTTGATTGCCGCCGCCTTCGGCGAGTTTGATATGGAACGCTTCATCCAGACTGGCGACCCGCTCGGCTTTGCCTTCGTCGTCTTCGGCGGTGTCTTGTTCCCAGACTTTGCACAAGTTTTTTAACGCTTCATCCGACATATTGGTGCAGGCCAATTCCAGCGACAACATTTCCAGGCTGACGCGGATTTGGTAGTAGTCGGTAAATTCTTCCAAATCCATAGAGCGCACAAAACAGCCCTGTTTGGGGCGGATGGTAATCAAGCCTTCGTTTGCCAAGCGCTGCAAGGCTTCCCGAATCGGTGTCCTGCTGACATTGAAATAACCCGCCAACTCAGTTTCAGTCAAACGCGAATTGGGCTGGACTTCAAAATTCAGGATCATGTTGCGGAGTTTGCCGTAAATGTGTTGCGCCGCCGCGCCTTTTGCTGTCGTCATGTAAGTTCTTGTTAAGAATAGCCTGTGTTTTTTGGGGCATTTGCCAGCAATGCCCGGCGATCTGGGTAGGTTTAATAGGATAGCCACATTAGGGACTCCTAATCGTTAGAGTATATAACATCCGGTTAATGAATATTGAAACAGGCCCGAAAAATCTGCCTTAACCAGAATATTGCGACATTGATGTGCAGAATTACCTCTTTCTGCACCAGATTGATCAGGAATTGTGTGCTTCTTCAGTACCATAAATTTATAAACATTCACTGTGCTTAGACATTACGCTTTATTTACAATAGCTTGCGATAATTGCACAGCAATTCATCTATTGGTACAGGATTTGCTGTTGTATACATAGTTGCATTTTATCTACCCTCATCTCCCAACATGCAGAGATTCGTTATGCAAGCCATTGAAATCAATGCTGAACCCGAACCCATCACTATCGAGCTGGCTAAAACGGCCGTTGTTATTATTGATATGCAGCGAGATTTTCTGGAACCGGGCGGTTTTGGCGAATCCCTGGGCAACGATGTTTCGCTGTTGTCTGCCGCTATTGAACCATGCAAGGCCTTGTTAAGTGCGGCAAGGCAAAACGGCATGTTGATTATTCATACCCGTGAAGGCCATCTCCCCGATATGTCCGATGCTCACAAAGCCAAAGTGGAGCGTGGCGATCCCAGTGTGCGGATTGGCGAAATGGGTCCGATGGGTCGTATCCTGATTCGTGGTGAACCAGGCCAAGACATTATTCCAGAACTGTATCCTCAAGCGGGTGAACCCGTCATCGACAAACCCGGCAAAGGCGCATTTTATGCGACTGAATTCGAATCCATTTTACAAGCCAACGGTATTGAAGACTTGATTGTCTGCGGTGTCACCACCGAAGTTTGTGTACATACCACGATACGGGAAGCGAATGATCGAGGCTACCGCTGCCTCGTGCCCGGCGATTGCTGTGGCTCTTACATCCCCGAATTTCACGAAATGGGCTTGCGCATGATTAAAGCGCAAGGCGGGATTTTTGGTTGGGTAACGGATTCGCAGCGAATTTTGACGGCAATGGCTTCGTGATACAGCAAACGGATGTTTTTTTAATTTACGCATACCAACACAGAGGGCATTATGACAACAACAGCAAAAGTTAACATTTGGACTCCCGGAGACTGGAACGCTTACTTCGGTTTTGGCACCAACATTCTGGTCAATATGCTGGTCCTGACCGGGTTGTTGCGGTTTGTACTAAAAATGCCCGATGACCTGGTTTTCGGGCGTATTCTGCCGGCAACCGGGCTGATGCTATTCCTGAGCACCATCTACTACGCGTGGCTGGCCTACAAACTGGCAAAAAGCAGCGGCAGGGATGATGTCTGCGCCCTGCCCTCCGGGATTAGTGTACCGCACATGTTTGTGGTGGTTTTTGTCATTATGTTGCCGATCTCGCTCAGTAGTGGCGATCCTATCAAAGGCTGGGAAGCCGGTCTGGCTTGGGTGTTCATCCAAAGCTTTGTACTGATGCTGGGCGGATTTATCGCACCTTATATTCGTAAAGTCACGCCACGCGCCGCCTTGCTGGGTACGCTGGCAGGGGTGTCTATCGCCTTCATTTCCTTGCGACCCGCGTTGGAAATGTTCATGACTCCTGTGGTCGGCGTGGTCTGTTTCGCCATTATCCTGGCAAGCTGGTTCGGTGGCGTACGTTATTTTAAAGGCATTCCGGCAGGTTTGGTCGCCATTGCCGTAGGTACCCTGATTGCGTGGAGTTCTACCGCCGTAGGCTTGAATTATGGCGGCATGAGCCTGGAAAATGTTACAGCATCCTTTACTAATTTTGGTTTCTCGCTACCGATTCCAGCCATAGGCCATGTTTTTTCAGGGTTTGAGTTTTTGGGTGTGATTCTGGTAACAGCAATACCATTCGGTATTTATGATCTGGTTGAAGCCATGGATAACGTGGAAAGCGCGGCTGTCGGCGGCGACAGTTATCCAACCACACGAGTGTTAAGCGCCGACGGCGTGGTCAGCCTGATCGGCTGCATGATGGGCAACCCGTTCATTAACGCCGTGTACATTGGTCACCCTGGCTGGAAGTCGATGGGTGGACGCATAGGTTACTCGGCGGCAACGGGTATTACAGTCTTGATTTTGTCCTGGTTAGGTATCCTTGCGTTGATAGCTTCGCTGATTCCTGTGGTCGCTATCTCGCCGATTTTGTTGTACATCGGTATGCTGATCGGCGCACAAGCCTTCCAGGAAACTCCGAGAAGCCACGCCCCCGCTATCATTCTGGCGTTAATGCCGCATCTTGCCGCATGGGGAAAATTACAGATCGATAATGCCTTAGGCGCGGCCGGCACCAGCGCCTCTGCAATTGGCATGGAAGCTTTGGGCAAAGTCGGTGTGTTGTATCACGGCTTGGAAGTACTGGGCGGCGGTGCAATCCTCGGCGGCTTGATGTTAGGTGCAATCGCAGCCTTTGTAATTGAACGCAAACTGATTAAAGCTGCCCTCTTCGCCTTCGCAGCGGCAGTCTGCACTTTTGTCGGCTTGATACACGGTGAATCCATCGGCTTCGGACAATCCTTGCCCGTAGCTTTCAGTTACTTGACCGTGGCCGTCATACTGTTTTTGTCGGGGAAATTCGCAGAAATAACCCCGGCATCAGCAGAAACCCATTAAAGCATCCCTGCTTTTATGAGTTAGCTCAGCAAAACATACAACGCGCCAGCTTACTTCGGTTAACTGGCGCAAATTTTTAACCATCACGTTCTTAAAAATCAGCAGCTTATTTACCTCTACAAGCAGCTTAAAAAGCCTCGCATATCTCTCTTCAGCTTTTAATACTTCCTTTTATTCCCACCTTAAATCCATAAGCCTATACAATCCGTCAAATGACTCATCAGTCATTTGACGGATAGCTGATGTCAACGTGTTTTAATACAGTGGACACCATTCCTATTTTCCATCTAGTTTATGCTCAAACAGTATATTGTTATGTCCATAAGGCTTAGCCAGTACTGAAATCCCTCTTTGAAAAAGGAGAACAATAGAGACTTATTTATAATAATCTCCTCTCGCTCTCTCATTTTAGAGAGGCGGAATGGATAGTCATACTCCTTATCCTCTAAAATAACCGGGTACTGGCGACATCGTTTTCTTAGGGTTGTTAAGAAGATTTGCCACATAACCTATTCATGGCGTATAGGTTTGGAAAGCAATATCCTAAAAACCTTACGGGGATAACATCAATTACTGACGACTGAATTATGTAACTCCTCCTGAAAAAACCCATGAAAAACAAAAATATCTACCAAAATATCTCTAAAATCCGCCGCGATTACAATTCATGGGTGGCGAATGAAAGTCTGGAAGACTATGCCTTACGCTTCGCTCCGCGCAGTTTCCGCAAATGGACTGAATTTGAGGTTGCCAATACTGCGTTCGGCTCCACGTCGTTTCTGGTGCTGGAAGCTATCGGCGGATTTTTGGCAATACATTACGGCTTCACCAATGCGTTTTGGGCAATCTTGATTGTCGGCCTCATCATTTTCATCACCAGTTTCCCCATCAGTTATTACGCCGCCCGTTATAACATCGACATCGACTTGCTGACCCGTAGCGCAGGTTTTGGCTATATCGGCTCAACAGTCACTTCACTGATTTACGCCTCGTTCACGTTCACGTTGTTTGCCCTCGAAGCCTCAATTATGTCGCTGGCATTGGAACTGTATTTCGACATACCCATCGCCTTTGCCCACGTTATCAGTGCCGTTACCGTCATTCCATTAGTAACATTCGGCATTACCACCATCAGCCGGATGCAGTTATGGACGCAACCGATCTGGCTGGTTTTGCTGATCGCACCCTATGTCGCCGTGGTGATGCACGAACAAGATGCGCTGCTCACCGCGCAAACCTATTTATGGATCGCGGGCAGTGGACAAGGCTTTGATTGGCTGATGTTCGGCAGCGCCACGACGGTGGCATTTTCGATGGTTGCGCAAATCGGCGAGCAAGTCGATTTTCTGCGTTTCATGCCGGAAAAAACCGAACAGAACAAACTGCGCTGGTGGCTGGCAACCATCAGCGCCGGACCGGGCTGGATATTATTTGGTATGCTCCGGCAATTGGGCGGAGCGTTATTGGCGCATCTCGCGATGCGCCACGGCATCCCCGCCGAACATGCGCACGAACCCACGCAGATGTACTTGATCGCCTATAAAGAATTGTTGCCTGATTCCGAATGGGCATTGGCGATAACCACATTATTTGTCGTTATCAGCCAGTTGAAAATCAATGTCACAAACGCTTATGCAGGCTCCCTCGCGTGGTCGAATTTTTTCTCGCGTATCACCCACAGCCATCCTGGCCGGGTCATTTGGCTATTGTTCAACGTCTTGATTGCGCTGTTATTGATGGAATTCGGCGTATTCGGCGCACTGGAAAAAGTGCTGGGGCTGTTTTCCAATATGTCGATAGCATGGATTAGCGCAGTAGCAGCGGAATTAATGATTAACAAACCGTTAAAACTCAGCCCCAATATCATCGAATTCAAACGCGCGTACTTACCGGACTTGAACCCTGTCGGCATTATCGCCACCTTTGTTGCTTCGCTGGTGTCGATACTCGCTTATATCGGTTTGTTCGGCGAAGAAGCGCGGGCATTTTCAGCGTTTATTTCGCTAAGCCTGGCGTTTATCCTCGTGCCGGTCATCGCCTATTTCACCGGACACAAACACTATCTGGCCCGTGACCGTAACAAAAAAAACCGCCGCAGCCACAATCAATGCGTCATTTGTGAAAACACGTTTGAGCATGAAGACATCGCCTACTGCCCAGCTTACAACGGCAGTATCTGTTCGCTATGCTGCACCTTGGATGCCCGCTGCCTGGACGCGTGCAAACCGGGATCACGGCTGGACGATTATCTGGAATGGTTCGCCAAAAAATTTATGCCGTCACGCATGAATCTGACCGCACGCTTACGGCTATTGCGTTTTACCCTGTTATTTTCGTTCCTGTCCGTACTGACCAGCATTTTTATCGGCATCATTTATTACCAGGATTTGCTCGCCGCCGAAGTCTCGTTACCCACCTTCCATTTGTTGCTGGCGAATTTCGTAAAAGTTTATACTTCGTTACTGGTGTTCATTGGCTTGTGTACATGGTGGCTGATTCTGAATGACGAAAGCCGTCGCGTGGCACATGAAGAAACCGGTAAGCAAACCCAGTTATTGCTCACCGAAATTGAAGAACATAAACAAACCGACGCCAAACTGGAACACGCCATCAAAATGGCGGATACTGCAAATAGCGCGAAAAGCCGCTTTTTAAGCAATATGAGCCATGAGATCCGCTCGCCGCTAAACAGTATTGTCGGTTACGCCCATATTCTTAACCAGGATCCGAGCATTCCCGAACACCGCAGGCAGGCGGTAGAAACATTAAAACGCAGCGGCGAGCATTTATCAGGACTGATTGAAGATATTCTCGATATTGCCCGCATTGAAGCGCGCAAATTTGAGATTAAATCCCAACCGATTAACTTCCCGGATTTTATTGAACATTTAGTGTACATTTTCAAGACCCAGGCCGAAGAAAAAGGGCTGCGCTTTAATTGCTATTTTGCCAATAACCTGCCGCAACGAATACGCGGAGACGAAAAACGGATAGGCCAGATTTTAATCAATTTACTGGGCAACGCTGTCAAGTTTACCAGCACCGGAGAAATCGGCTTCCGAATCAGCTACAGCGGCGGAGTCGCCAATTTTCAAGTCAGCGATACCGGCATAGGTATTGACGAAGAGCAGTTACAAGCCATATTCCAGCCTTTCATCCGCCTGCAAACACCCTCCGGCAATGCCAATTTCGGCAGCGGTTTAGGCCTTACCATCAGTAAAATTCTGGTCGAAATCATGGGTGGCGAACTGACGGTTAAAAGCGTCAAAAACCAAGGCTCAATGTTTACAGTGCGCTTGCTGTTGCCCAGTCTGGCAGCGACATCGGCAAGCTCAAACGAAAAGCAAATTATCGGCTACCAGGGACACAGAAAAAAATTATTGATCGTCGACGATCAAACCGATCATCGGCAACTCATTCTGGCGATACTGGAACCATTGGGTTTTTATCTCGATGAGGCGGCCTCCGGCGAGGAGTGCCTGAGCAAGGTAGCCCTGCTGAGCCCCGATTTGATCCTGCTGGATTTGTCCATGACCGGTATTAACGGCATCGAAACCGCCCTGCAATTGCGCCAGCAAGACTATACCATGCCAATAATAGTACTCAGCGCCAATGCTTACCCTTCAGACCGCCTGGCGGCTATTAATGCCGGCTGCAACGATTTTCTGGCAAAACCGATTCAGGTTGAAGAGCTGCTCTATAAATTAAAACTGCAATTGGGACTAACCTGGATTTGCCAGAATGAGCCATCGCTACCTTTTGAATCGGTCAAGAATGCACCCGTTCAACTACCGCCGCAACAAGTACTGGATAACCTGGTTCACTTCGTGCGCATCGGCGATATGCTTGGACTCAACAAACATATCGATAAACTAAATCGGGAAGACTCAGCTCACAAACCTTTCCTTCTTAAAATAAAAACCCTGTCCGGCGAATTTCGTATTGGGGAAATCAGAAAACTGCTGGGTATGTGAGCCTTAATACCAAAGCATAATCAGTGGCCTGGAGATATTTTGTATGATGACTGAAAATTTTAGCAGCAACGGCACCGTTATGATTGTTGATGACACTCCCGGCAATCTGGCGCTGTTGTCCGACACGCTTTCCGAAGCCAATTACCGGGTTTTGGTTGCCACTGACGGTTTATCGGCTATCGAACAGATGCACTACCTGAAACCTGACATCATCCTGCTGGATGTGATGATGCCGGGTATTGACGGCTTTGAAACCTGCAACCGCCTGAAAGCCAATCCCGACACCAGCCATATACCCGTGCTGTTCATGACCGGTTTGAGCGAACTGGACGATTTGTTGCGCGGATTCGGCGAGGGCGCGCAGGATTACATCGTAAAACCAATCCGCCCGCCGGAGGTCCTGGCCAGAATAGAAGTACATTTAAATCAGGCAAGAACCTTCCAACGTGTTGAAAACGCCTTGCAGCATAGCGACTTTTCCGCAATCAGCATTGATGCTGCCAGCCGCATCGTATGGCTAACCCCAAGCGCCGAACAGTGGCTGGCTGATTTCAAAATTCAAAACGTCGGCACAACAACAGACAATAACGACTTCCTGCCCTCCGCGCTGGACAACTGGGCCAAACCCGCGATGCTGGCACTATCACAGGGTCAACATAAGAATTATACGGATTTCTGTTCCAGCACCGGGTTTTCAGCAAAAATGGATTTATGTCCATATTCCGGTGAATTTTTGGTACTTTTACAAAAGAAAGCTGCCAGTTGGGACTTGGAATCATTACGCGATTCACTGGGACTCACTTTCCGCGAAGCAGAGATCCTGATGTGGATTTCCAGGGGCAAAACCAATAAAGAAATCGGTATTATCCTGGGCAGCAGTCCGAGAACAGTTAACAAACACCTGGAGCATATTTTTGAAAAACTTGGTGTAGTTACCCGCGCGGCAGCTGTAACGATGGTTTTACAACAGCGGAGCGGGGCTAATTAGTTTTTGAGAATTGTCATAAAGAATCAAAAGCAGGGCATTTGGAAATGCATTATCAATGATTCTTATCAGTGCTGGTGCCATCCCATCTAGTAACGCCTGAGTCTTAAAGCTAATGACTCCTACCGTCTGGATGCCCCGCCAACACCTGCCGCGCCCGGTAATCGGCACCCGAAGGCAGTTTCTCAGGGTTATCGTTTATCCAGGCGGCAATATCTTTCCAGGCTGTCGGTGCTTGCAGGTCACGCAATAGCATGTGATAGCCCTGTTGGTAAATCGCTACGGTTTTTTCTGCCGGATCGGTGGCTAGAAACTGCCGCAAAAATGTGTAAGTCGGCTGTTTGGGAATGATTTCATCTTTCTCGCCGTAAAGCATCAAGGTGTTTGCATGTAGCAGGCCGGCACTGTTGTAGGCCTCGTCCATTAAGTCGGCCAATCCGTATAAGGTTTCCACACGGGTGGATTTGATAACCAGAGGATCGCGTCCCAAGGCTCTGAGCATCTTAATATTATCCGATGGCATGACTTTTACGCCTCTGCCGGTCAGGTTCAGCCAGGGCGTAGTATGTGCCAGCATCCAAAGCAAACCGCTTTGATACCAGGGCATCGTTGAACGCGCCCACAGCGCAGGGGCAGACAGGATAATGCCGTCAACTTTGGGCATCGTGGCTATGCGCATGGCGCTGATGATGACGGCCCCGCCCATGCTTTCACCCAGCAAATAAACAGGTAGTTTCGGATAGCGTTGTTTCAGCAGGCGCGTCAAAACTTGCAGGTCGTCGATATAAGTGGCGTTGCCTGCCCATAAGCCGCGTTGCGGTGCCAGACCGAAACCGCGCTGGTCGTAAGCAAAACAGGCAATTCCTAAGTTACTGAAATACGTTGCCGGCTGGTCGAAGAAGTTGCTGTAGTCATTAAAACCATGCAGGGCTATCAGTACCGCGCGTGGCTCGGATTTCGGCAGCCAGTGGCGTAAAGGCAGGCTTGCGCCGTCTTCGGTGCGGAACAGGTTATCGTTGATCTGCGCCTCGCCGCTTTTTGCGCCGGGCGGATAAGCCATCGGCGTACAGCCGCTCAGCAAGGCAACTAACAGGGCGGATATTATCGTGATAGCAGTTTTCATTTTTCGGGTTATTGGTATACGCAAGGTTTCATTATAACTTGAGTGGCGGATTGGCATTCCCATTCCCAATGCCGTTGGTTAAGTAATTGCTTGATGCCGTCGCGGGGAGCTTGGGAACAGGCCAAAAATCTGTAAAATAGCGTTTTTACTTTTCATTTTCCTACATCGACCTATCATGCGCACTTCCCAATTTCCACTGAGTACCGTAAAAGAAACCCCTGCCGATGCCGAAATCGCCAGCCATCAATTGATGATACGCGCCGGGCTTATCCGCAAACTTGCCGCTGGACTATATTCCTGGCTGCCGTTGGGACTGCGGGTTTTACGCAAAGTGGAAAAAATCACCCGCGAAGAAATGGAAAAAGCAGGGGCGCTGGAAGTGTTGATGCCTGCGCTGCAACCTGCCGAACTGTGGCAGGAAACCGGGCGCTGGCAACATTACGGCCCGGAGTTGGCGCGTTTGAAGGATCGCCATGACCGCGACTTTTGCTTAGGCCCTACGCATGAAGAAATCATTACCGATCTGGCGCGTAATGAGCTGAAAAGCTACAAGCAATTGCCGATCACCTACTACCAGATACAGACTAAATTCCGTGATGAAATCCGTCCGCGTTTTGGCGTGATGCGTTCGCGTGAATTTATCATGAAAGACGCGTATTCCTTTCATCTCGACCAGGACTCGCTGCAAGAAACTTACGATGTTATGTACCGCGCCTACAGCAATATATTCAACCATCTGGGGCTGAAGTTCCGCGCGGTAATCGCCGATTCCGGTTCCATCGGCGGCGCGGTGTCGCATGAGTTCCATGTACTGGCTGATTCCGGTGAAGATGCGATTGCATTTTCAACCGGCAGCGATTATGCGGCGAATGTTGAAAGTGCGACGGCCTTTTTTCAGGAACAAGCACTTCCTGAGCCGACTGAAGTATTTCAAAAAGTCGCCACACCGACTCAAAAAACGATTGCCGAGGTCAGCGAGTTTCTCAATGTTCCAGCGCAAAAAATCCTTAAAACCATTGCCGTGATGAAAAAGCAGGTTGATGATTCGGGCAAGGAAAGCGAAGTTTTCTACAATCTGTTTTTAAGAGGCGATCACGAACTGAATGAAATCAAGACTCGCAAGATAATCGGCGAATTCCGTTTTGCTACCGATGACGAAATCGAAGTGCATCATGGTTGCCGTTCCGGTTTTATTGGTCCCAAGCTGGATGCAGGTTTCGGGCATATTTTCGACAACTCGGTTAAATTTTTGAGCAATTTTGTCTGTGGTGCGAATGAAGCCGGTTTTCACCTGCGCGGATGCAACTGGGCGGCTGATAGCCATACCAAAGCGTTTTATGAAAAAGCGCTGGCAGAAGGCGAGTTCCACGACATTCGCAACGTCGTGGCTGGTGATATTAGCCCGGATGGTTTAGGCGAAATCACGCTGGCGCGCGGCATCGAGGTCGGCCATATCTTCCAGTTAGGCACAAAATACAGTACAGCAATGAAAGCAGGCATTATCAATGAAGGCGGTAAAAACCAGATCATGCTGATGGGCTGTTACGGTATCGGTATTTCCCGCGTGGTCGCCGCCGCTATCGAACAGAACCACGATAGCCGGGGCATTATCTGGCCCGCCAATATCGCACCTTTCCAGGTCGCACTTTGCCCGATGAATCTGCATAAATCCGAACGGCTGAAAACAGTGACAGAAAAGCTTTATCAAGACTTGCAGGCAGCGGGGATTGATGTGCTGTTTGATGACAGAAAAGTCCGCGCCGGGTTTATGTTTTCCGATATGGAACTGATCGGCATTCCGCATGTGCTTGTGCTGAGTGACCGCGGCCTGGATGCCGGCACGGTTGAATACAAGTTCAGAACCGCGCAGGAGCATGAGGAGATTCCATTCGCTGAGATTATTGCCTTTTTGCAATCCAAATTGGCGTAGAACGTGATATTTTCAGCCTTTTCCATTCACTCATTGTTCAGCTAATTTCCGTATTCTGGGTACCCAGCGTAGCATTATATTCGCAGGGAAGCGAAGCCTCCTCTTATACCGTGGATGGTAAGCGGAACAAGCAATTTTGATTGTCGCTATTGCTGAACTTAATCAAAGCCGAAACAGTCACTTAAGCACGTCCAAGTTATTTGAATATTTAGAAAATCCCTGAATAATTGAAATGATACGCCGTTGCTTTTTGCACAGACTTATCCGGCTAATAGTGCTTAGCGAGAACCCCGTTAGTTCGGGATGGAGATTCAAAATGAAAAAAATAAAATGGGCATATCTTGTTATCGTTCTGCTCATATCGATATCAGGTGGTTCGGTGTGGGCACGTGATGGCGGTGGAGGACACGGAGGTCATGGAGGGTTTGGCGGCGGGCATTTTGGTGGTGGGCACTTCGGCGGCTATGGTGGAGGTCATTTTTATGGGCGTGGCGGGCACTTTGGCGGTCCCAGCTTCCGGTTTTATTATGGCCCAAGTTTTGGCTGGGGTTATCCCTATTACTCTCCTTACTACGGCTATCCCCCTGCGTACTCATACCCACCGACTGTAAATATCATGCAACCAACACCGCCAGTATATATCCAGCAAAGTGACAGGCCAGCCGCTCCGCCGCCGCAAACCAATTATTGGTATTACTGTAGAAGTCCTGATGGTTATTATCCCTACATCAAGGAATGCCCCGGCGGTTGGCTGAAAGTCGCTCCGCAACCACCTGCAAACTAAACGAGGATAGCAGTCATGTTAAAAATAACCGGTTACCCAGTATTAATGTTAGCTATACCAGTGCTGGTCGCCTGTGCGCAAATGCCGACGGGACCGAGTGTCATGGCGCTGCCCGGCTCGGGCAAAAATTTCGACCAGTTTCGTAACGATGATTACTATTGCCGGCAATTCGCCAATTACCAGATTGGCGGTGTAACACCGAACCAGGCCTCCGTGAATAGTGGAGTAGGCAGTGCCGTAATTGGCGCAGGATTGGGCGCTGCGGCGGGCGCGGCAATAGGTGGTGGCTCCGGTGCGGCTGTCGGCGCAGGCACCGGCTTGTTGGCAGGCGGACTGGTTGGTACAAGCTCTGCCAGCTCATCAGGTTACGAAGCCCAGCAGCGTTACGATATGGGCTATGTGCAATGTATGTACGGAAAAGGCCATCGCGTTCCTGTATCCGGTCAAATCATGGACAACTCCGGTACGGATAATAGCAATCAAGACACAACAAACATCCCACCCCCGCCGCCCGGTAATCCGCCGTCTCCACCGCCGCAGTAATGCCTGGTTAGCGGGATCTATACTTTGTTCGGCCATAAATCGTACTTTTGTGAGAGTGGCTTTTAACAGCGACAATCGCGGCTAAAACCGCTCCCACGACAACCTTTATCATTCCATTCCTTGAGCCAGTTTCATCCGCATTAATGAGCGGCATCTGGTGATAAGTTTTCCAATAAAATCAACCACTACTAAAAAGCGATTCCGCGCTAAGATAAGCCTGTAAAAGTTCTACAGGCTTTATCCAATTCCTTCCAGCTTTCCTCGGCGGCAACGCCAACGGAATCGGATTATTTAAAACAAAGCCTTATCAACAACTTGCCAGTGCTTTGGTCTATTTGAATTATTGAGGATAAGAACGGCATCATCCTTGATAATTTTGTGCTGTCGGTGCACAGGCTTCTATTTGATTTTTAAACTTCAAGGATACCGGCCCCCATGAAGCACATCGACAAAATATTTAAGCTCCACAATATCCTTCGGGATCGCAGAACCCCGATTACCGGCAAAGCCATAGATGAACAACTGGAATGCGCCCACGCCACCCGCGAACGCGTTATCAACTATCTGAGGGACTCTCTGGGCGCTCCCATCGTTTATGATCGGGAGCGTAACGGCTTTTACTACGACCCGGATCATTCAAAGCATCCTTATGAACTGCCCGGTATCTGGTTTAACGCCCAGGAATTGCAAGCCTTACTGGCTTGCCAGCACCTCTTGGGCAATGTTAGTCACGGCATCCTGCAAGACGACATCGCGCAATTGCAGAATCGCCTGGAAAAACTGTTAAGCCGCAATCCCGGCACCACCAAGCCGGATATCAGCAAAATCAAAATCATCAACCAGGCAAACCGCCAGCACAACGACGCGCTTTTCCTGCAAATCACCACCGCGCTGTTCAGCGGCAAACGCCTGACAATCAACTACCACGCCCGAAATGATGATAGCCACACCCAACGCGATATTTCCCCGCAAACCCTGGTGCGTTACCGTGATAATTGGTACCTGGATGCCTGGTGCCACCTGCGCCAACAACTACGCAGCTTTGCCGTCGACAGGATAGCCGCAGTCAAACAACTGGACGACAACGCCGACATCATCCCCACCGAAAAATTGCAGCAATACTTTGCCAACTCCTACGGCATCTTTAGCGGCAGCCCGCAGCATCAAGCGATACTCAACTTCAGCGCCGACCGCGCCCGCTGGGTAGCCGCCGAAAACTGGCATCCCGCGCAACAAAGCCAATGGCTGGACGACGGCCGCTACCAACTCACCATCCCTTTCAACGACCATAGAGAATTGTTGATGGACATACTCAAACACGGCGCTGAAGTGCAAGTGGTCGAACCGGCGTTTTTGGTTGAGGCGGTTCGGGAGCAGATTATAGGGATGTGGGAGATTTATAGGTTATAAACTTTTATCTTTATAGGGAATATAGTTCTTTTGCTTACTTTTCTTTAAAAGAATTATATCTATTTTATATTTTGTTATATCATGAAGCTGTTTTTATTTCTTAGTAGTGTGTACTGGTGATAGACAATTTTGAAAATTTTTGAATATCGCTTAGCTAAATGGTTCTTTTTGCTTTGGCAGAAATTTGGAGGATGCAGCAAAGCGCTGAATGAAGCAAAGAAGGCTCATGACATGGGTTATCCGCTTTGTCTTTGCACATATCCGCCAACGATCATGAGGCAAAGTCAAAGCCAAGGGGAATTCGCATGTGAACACTGCAACAAAATAGAAACGTTATTGAAATCAGAAAACCAATCCAATTGAAACCGATTGCCGGTATCTCTATTGGCCTCATTGAAGAATAGGCAACATCGTGCTTTTGCTATGCCTAGATTGATATTCCGTGGCATTTCAATGCCACGGCCTCTTTAAAAAAATTTTCATCGTAAAAACCAAACCCTCAAGAATTGAGGCAGTGGTGTGATAAAACTCTTAATTCTGAAGAATCAACAATCTGTGTGTTAACCAATCCAGGAAAACCGTCATGAACAATGAATTAATCAAACTCGACATCGAAACTTTAACCGCCGCTGTCAACTCAGGCTATTCGGCGGTTAGGCTGATAGCCAAATTGCAGCCTGCTGGTGGAGGCAGTGAAAGAAAAGATTAGCGAGATGATTGCCGTTTACGCGAAAAAATAAATTTTTGGTGACGCGTAAATTGAGGCAGTGGCGTGCTATTTTGGTTTGAACAATAAGAAAAGAACCTTTATGAATGAAAGCTTAAACATTGCAAATTCCTTCGAAAATTGGTTTAGCCAGATTTTCGGATTCCGACGGCTCGAATGGCAACAAAGGCTTTTCGAGCAATTTTTGAAAAATGAAATTCCCAGCTCGCTTGATCTGCCGACAGGTTTAGGGAAAACATCTGTAATGGCGATTTGGCTGCTGGCACGAGCTTTCAATCCTTCATTGCCGAAGCGTCTTGTTTATGTGGTCGACAGAAGGGTTGTCGTAGACCAAGCTACTGAGATAGCCGAATCACTACGTTATAAACTGCAACAACTCACTGACCTTCAGGCTCTACTTCAATTAGGAAATGAGCCGCTCGCTGTGTCCACACTGCGCGGCCAGTTTGTCGATAATCGCCAATGGTTGGCCGACCCGACTAAACCCGCAATCATCATCGGCACTATTGACATGATCGGTTCGCGTTTGTTGTTTGAAGGCTATGGCGTATCGCGCAACATGCGCCGTTATCATGCAGGATTTTTAGGCGCGGATAGCTTATGTGTGCTGGACGAAGCACACCTTTGCCTGCCGTTTGAAGCCATGTTGCAAACGGTTGCCGATTATCCGGCGCTGCATCCCACAGACATAAAAAAGCCGCTTATACCGTCGTTTAAGTGTCTGTCACTATCAGCCACCGGCAAGCAAACCGACAAACAGGCGTTTGGTTTGGTAGCGGAAGATTATCAAGATGATGTCGTGGTCAAACGGCTAAAGGCTGAAAAACAGTTGATGCTCGAAATCAAAAATGAAGGCGATTCACTCAGCGAGTTATTAAGCGAACGTGCTTGGCAATTGAAAGATAGCGGCAAGCGTATTTTGATTTTCTGCACCAAGCGGGAAGATGCCAAGAGAATCAAAGATGATTTGGATAAACGCATCAAGCAGGAGAAAGCCAATTATCCCGTTAACTTGCTTACCGGTGGGCGTAGAGTTCAAGAACGACAAAAATTAGTCGATTGGTTAAAAGACTACGGTTTTTTAGCAGGCTCTTCTGCCATTATCGAAACGCCTGCTTTTTTAATCGCCACTTCAGCCGGTGAAGTCGGCATTGATTTGGATGCCGATCATATGGTCTGCGACTTGGTCGCTTTTGAGCGTATGGTGCAGCGCTTTGGCCGGGTCAATCGGCGCGGTGAAAAGCAGGCTCAGATCAAAGTGATTGCCATTCCCCCCAAATTGCCCACTGGTAAACAACCCGCAGCTACGGACTTAATCGAGCCCGAGCCGCTAGTTGAGCCAGCAGAAAACGCCGATAAAGCGACCTTAAAACAATACAAACAAGCTCAAACAGCTTTTGAAAAAGCGCTCAAAGCCTATCAAAAAGTTCAAGAAGAACACGCACAGGCCGTAGCTAATTACCAGCAGTCTGCAAAAGCCTTTCTCAGTTATCAGGCACAGCTTGAGGTGATTGAACAACTAGCTGGTGACGCCAGTCCCGGCGCAATTGTAGCTTTGAAGCGAAAAATCCCATCACAACAATTAGCAGCAGCCACCTCTGAAGAACCGCTACGCCCCGCATTGACGCGTGCCTTGGTCGATGCTTGGTCAATGACTTCTTTGGAACAACACACCGCCAGACCAGCGGTTGAATCTTGGCTGCGCGGTTGGTTGCCGAATAAAGAGCCGGAAACTACTCTGGTGTGGCGTGAGTATTTACCTTGGCGCGATGACGACCAAAGCCCCAATATCATAGAAGTTGAAGCGTTTTTTGACCATGCACCCATTCATTTGAGCGAAACCTTGGAAGTCCCTGTTTATCAAGCAGTCGGCACACTGGTTAAACGACTCAAGAATTTGTTTAAAGGCCAAGAGCCACCGGAGAAGCCTGTTCTGCTAGTGCTCAATCAGTCAGGCAAACTGGTAAAAAACGGCGCTTTAAACGCACGGCAAATAGTTGCGAAAGAAACCAAGGATTTGCAGAACTTGCTTGCCTATCAGCAAGTCGTGATTACCCGCTGGCTGGGCGGGCTCAATACGGCGGGGTTGTTGGATGAACATTCGGATGGCGTAGCGTTAGTCACCCTCGATCATCAGTGGAACCCGAAAAGCTTGCGGGAAACAGTCGGTTATCGGATTCAATGCGTTCAGCATGACGAGTTAATTGAAAGCGGCTGGCATACGGTACAACGCTTTAACCCCTCGCCAGATGAGCAAGAGGAATCGACTAACGTCTGGTTGATTCAAGTCTATCGCGGTGAAAAATCCCCACAACAAGGCGATCCAGCGATTACCCAGTTTAATCAAAGCTTGAAAGCACACTTGCATTGGGCAGGCGAGGAAATGGCAAAAATTGCCGCGCAACTGGCGTTGCCTGCCGAGTATGTCCAGATGTTGGTGATGGCCATCAAAGCGCATGATTTAGGCAAAAACCGGCTGTTGTGGCAAACCGCGATGAACGCGCCGCAAACAGGCCGTCCCTACGCCAAAACTATAGGCGGTGGCAATCCAAAATCATTGGCTGGTTATCGGCATGAATTCGGCTCATTGGCTGATATTGCCGACAACGTTGAACTTAATGCGTTACCCACCGAGCTACAAGATTTGGCGCTGCATCTGATTGCTTCCCATCACGGTTACGCCTGTCCGGTGATTACACCGATTGACCCCAACGCACCGCCGTCGATATTAGGTGAACGCGCACAACAAGCCGCATTACGTTTTGCCCGCTTGCAGCGGCAATGGGGGCCGTGGGGCTTGGCGTGGTGGGAAGCGGTATTTCGCGCTGCCGATCATCGCGCCTCGCAAATCAGTGACGAATTAACAGAAACGGAGGGCAAAGCATGAGCATTCACTCAATCCCGGTAGATTTGACAAATCCCGGCCAAGTGTTGGCGTGTATGGGATTTTTGGAAGCTTCCGAAGTTCTGCTGGGGCCGACGGAAGCCCGTTTTGATTGGCAGTCTGGCGATGCGCAATTTTTATTGCAAACCGAAGCCTCAGAAAATCCGTTTGCCAATATTTTGGCTTTTGTTGCTGAGGCCAAAGCGATTGCAATTGCGCCTCGCGGTTGGTTGGTACCGAGCAAAATTAACGATTTTACGGTGTCCGATACCTTTCCTGATGCTGATGGCGATGCGACTTCGTTACCGATTAACTTGACAGACACACAAGGGCACGCTGTCTTTTTGAGCCACTGGACGGATGGCGGTGTTGATGACACATTCAAACTGTATGCCGGTAACCGCAGTGCACAAAAAATCGCCAATGACATGTTACGGGAGATTGCCACGCTTTGGAGTGAGAAAAGCGCCCAGCTATTGACCAACCCACTCAATGTACTGTGCAGCATGGGTGGAAGTTTTAATTTCGACCCACGCGGTGCATGGATGGGGCTTGATGTGGGTTATTCAATTAACGATCTTAAAAGCGTTAAAGAATTGGAGCAAAAAGTTGTCGCCTCGCCGGTGGTTGAATTGATGGCTGCGTGGGGTCTGCAAAACACACGGCCTAAAGAGCTGGCTTTACGCCAATACCGGTATGCCGTTTGGGATGAATGGCTACCACCGCAATTAGCACGTCCCGCGGTCAGTGGGCAATTCGGTTTAATACACCAACGCCATTATCAATTCGCACTCGATTTATCGGGCAAAAACAAAATCGTCTGTTACGCCACTCAGGAGAATACACAATGAGCCAAATCCAAGCATTAACCCACAACATCATTAACCAATGGGCCGACAACCCGAAAGGCCCGGTAGCGCTGATACTAAAACAAACCTTGTTACCGGTGGACGGCGAAGGTGGCGTCATTTTTCCGCCGACCTATGCCGATATTGGGTACTCGATTGACACCTTGTCGGATGGTACCAAAGTGGCACAAATCGACTCAGTGCCGTCGCAGGCCAACCGTAGCGAGCCGATTTTTATGAATGCAGAGTACAAAGATTTGGTGCCGCAAATCGAGATTAACTTAGGCAATAAGGATGACCCGGATCGTAAAGTTTCTATTCTTGAATTGGCACATCGTGCGGGTGATGCGGTGGTCCGTTCATCTGACGAATTAGCGGGTGAAGTGGATACGGCATTTAAGCAATTATCGAGAACCCATAATGCCGTGCCGCTGGCAAAACTAGCTCCAACATCGTTGGTTTTCGGTGCGTGGGATTCCAGAGGGACACAAGTTAAGCGTCCGCGTTTGATTCGCTCGATTATTCGAGCAGAAGATGTAGAAGTTTTAAGTACAGCAGCCCAATACAACAGTGTATGGAAACTGTTAGATGACGATCAGAAAAAGGCATTGACTGACGAAGCTAAAAAGCAAAAGATCAAGTTATCGGTTAAGGGGTTCAAAGATGTCCCTGCTCCAAAAGGTTTGGGTGGCATCATCGCCCGTGGCCCCATTACCCGCCAAGTCACTATCAACCTGATTGCCTTGCAATCAATCCGGGGTGACAGTGATGAATCCACCCAAAAACTGAAACGCTATTTACTGGGCTTGGCCCTAGTTGCTGCCACCGCCGAAACCGAACTGTACTTGCGTGAGGGTTGTTTGTTGCGCTGTGCTGATGAAGCCGACGTTTGGGAAGCCGTGGCTAGACGTGGTGCTTCGCAGTATTTTAGTTTGTCGGCAGAGCAGGAGTTGGCTTTGATTAAAGACTACGCTAAACAAGCCGCGGCAAACTTTGGCGTGAAGCAACCAGAAAAAACCTACCAGTTCAACATCAAAAAAGCCAAAGAACTGCTCGCCAAAAAAGAAGAAGCGGAAAGCGATGCTGAGGGTTAAGCCATGAACCAACAGGCGCTCGTCATATCCGTTCGCTTACTGGACGACCGCTATCACGGTAGCGGTTGCTGGCCGCCGTCGCCTTTTAGGTTGTTTCAGGCCTTAGTCGCAGCCGCTTACACTGGTTGCAGCGCTTCTGAAAATGAAGTTGCGGCGTTACGCTGGCTTGAGCAATTACCGCCACCGACTGTATTAAGCCCCAAGCACAAACAATCAAGCCGGACGACTTATTACGTGCCACGTAATGGTGCCGACGCCCAACAAGGCAATTTAGATGCGGCTGCTAAAAAACGCGATGCAAAATACTTTGAGCCTTGGTTGTTCGATAGCCAACAACCGCTACAGTACGTCTGGTTTTTTGCCGAACAAACGGCTGAAACGGAAACCCTGATTCAACTCAGTGAGCGAATGTATCAATTGGGTCGCGGTATTGATATGGCGTTTGCTTGGGCAGAAAAGTTGGCCGCTGATGAGGCACAGCAAACCATTGTTCAACATGCGGGCCCAGTATTCCGACCAACGCCGCAAGGGGTTAGCAATACCTTGGATTGCCCCAGTCCTAATCAGTCGTTTGATTCGCTGATCGCCCGCTATCGAGGCCAATTAACCCGGTTACGGAAAGGCGAGTTCCATAAACCGCCGTTGCCGGTGTTTCAGCCTACCGGCTATAACTGCGCTTCATCACTGTTGTTGTTTGATATTCGCGATCAGAGCGAAAACTTTGCGGCACAGCCTTTTACCCAAGTCGCCCAGCTAACTCAACGTTTGATCGAAATCGCAAAACAACGCCTATTACCACACTTTCCTGAACAGGCAGCGCGTTATTTGTCTGGAAAAGGTGCCAACGATGCCGACAAAGCCTTACGCATTCGCGTGATTCCGTTACCTTCGATTGGTCATCAACATACCCAGCCCGATATTCGCAGGGTATTGGTTGAAGTGCCGACGGATTGCCCGTTGAAACTAGCCGATGTGGAATGGGCGTTTTCCGGTCCGTTGCAGGTTGATCTGGAAACCGGTGAAATCGACGCAGATACACCGATGTTGGTTAAAGCCACTGACCGCAATATGCTTGTGCATTACGGTATTGGCGAACAACAAGCAGCCCGTATCTGGCGCACGGTAACACCGCTTGTATTGCCACTGGATCCCAATGACTCACTGTCTGTTTCCTTTGTGAGAGGTTCCGAGCGGGTATACAAGCAAAGTCAACTCAATCACGCTGCCCGCCAAGCCTTGCGGCACAGCGGCATTAACGCACAGGTAAACATTCGCAGAATCCAACGTGAACCGTTCGATAGCAATGGCACCTTGGCCGAACGCTTTAGCTTTCAGCGTTTTGATCGCCATCGCCTTTATCATCTGGATATGGAATTCGCTGAGTCATTTAGTGGCCCATTGGTAATAGGCAATGGTCGCTATCAAGGTTTAGGTTTGATGTGTCCGGTTCAAAAAACCGACTCAGGGCTTGTGCGTTTTCAGCTTCATGCTGACACCCGCCCAGCGATTAAAGACCGTTTCGCCTTGTTGGAAGCTGTTCGCAATGCGCTCATGAGTTTGGCTCGGCAAACCCTTGGCAAGCCTGGACGATTGTTTTCGGGGCATGAAAAGGATGGTTCGGTGGCTCGCCCTGGTACGCACGATCATGTTTTTTTAGCTGCCAACGACAGCGATGGTGATGGCTTACTGGATGAATTATTGGTGATTGCGCCTTGGTGCGCTGACCGAAGCACAAAAACCCATAACCAGAACTTCCATAAGGTCGTCGAGCAATTACGAGTTATTCGGGCAGGTGCTTTAGGTGTGATAAACCTAGAGCCGGAAACCGCGCGTTGGGAAGCAGACCACCGATTACTGGGTTCATCCACGCATTGGAAAACTGTTTCGACCTACCAGCCAACACGCTTTCCAAAATCGCTTGCAGAGGCAGAAGCTGTGATTCACCAAGATGTTCTGACTGAATGCCAACGCCGTCATTTACCTAAACCTCAAGTTGAAATATTGAACGTCATTCAGGGCGCGAAAGGCGGGGTTAGAGCCCATATTCGCTTAGTGTTTTCTGTGGTTGTTGATGGACCTTTGGTGTTGGGTCGAGACAGTCACCAAGGTGGCGGTTTGTTTGGGATAGATCGGCTAAACAGCGATTAACCATTGTAGTCTCCGTATCAAAGAAGAATTAGACAAGCCATGTCCGAACAACCCCCCATCCAGCTCGAACTGCCGCTACCGTTCCCGGAACTTAGTGGCGATATGCCGTTGTTGCCGGCGCGGATGATTAACGAATATCAATATTGCCCGCGCCTGGCTTATCTGGAATGGGTGCAGGGCGAGTGGGAGTCGTCGGCGGATACGGTGGAAGGCGACCATGCCCATCGCCGCGTCGATCAGCCATCAAAAAGTTTCCCCGCAGCGGATGAGGTGGAGCAGGTCGAAAAACTGCATGGCCGTTCGATTACTTTGTCGTCTAACCGTTTGGGTTTGATCGCCAAGCTCGATTTGATCGAAGTGGAGGAGGGCGTGGTGACGCCGGTGGATTACAAGCGCGGCAAGCGTCCGCATGTGGCACGCGGGGCTTATGACCCGGAGCGGGTGCAGTTGTGTGTGCAAGGTCTGGTGTTGCAGGAGCACGGTTATGTTTGCGAGGAAGGCGCGTTGTATTTCGTGCAAAGCCGCGAGCGGGTGCGGGTGGTTTTCGATGACGAGTTGCGCCAGCTCACTTTTAATGCGGTCAACGGTTTGCGGTTGATTGCCGCCTGCGGACATATTCCGCCGCCGTTGCAGGACAGCCCGAAATGTCCGGCTTGCTCGCTAGTCGGTATCTGTTTGCCGGATGAGGTCAATTATCTGCACAATGCCGCTATTGAACCCCGGCCGCTGGCGGTGATGCGCGATGAGGCATTGCCGGTTTATGTGCAGGCTTATAAGGCGAAAATAGCCAAAAAAGCCGAAGAGCTGGAAATCAGCGTTGATGACGAAAAGGTTCAGACGGTGCGCTTGCTGGATACGTCGCAAGTGGTGGTGATGGGCAATGTGTATATTACGACGCCGTGCTTGCAGGATTTGATGAAACGCGAGATTCCGGTGAGTTGGCACAGCTACGGCGGCTGGTTTATCGGCCACACTGTCGGCGTTGGTCATAAAAACGTCGAGCTACGCACGGCCCAATACAAGGCCAGTTTTGACGACAAAGCCTGTCTGGCGATTGCGCGTAATCTGGTGCGCACCAAAATCCAGAATTGCCGGGCGCTGTTGCGCCGCAACTGGCGGGCGGAAGACAAGCCGGATGCGCTACTGAACCAGCTTAAGGCGCTGGCCGACAAGTCGCAGCGGGCATCGGATCTGCAACAGTTATTGGGTATAGAAGGCGCGGCAGCGGCTTTGTACTTTGGTGCTTTCGATCAGCTTATCAAAAAACCGGACGAAGGTAACAGTCAGCAGATGAGTTTCGATTTTAATACCCGCAACCGCAGGCCACCGACCGATCCGGTTAACGCCTTGCTGTCTTATGGCTACTCAATGCTGGTGCGAACCTGGACGATGAATCTGACTGCCGTTGGCCTGGATGCCTATCGCGGCTTTTATCATCAGCCGCGTTACGGTCGCCCGGCGCTGTCGCTGGATTTAATGGAACCGTTTCGGCCTATCATTGCTGACTCGACGGTATTGCAGGTTATCAATAACGGCGAAGTGCGCCCCACCGATTTTATTTGTGCCGCCGGGAGCGTGGCAATGAGTGAAAGCGGGCGCAAGCGTTTTATCGCTGCTTTTGAACGGCGCTTGAGCCAGGAAATCACTCACCCCTTGTTCGGTTACAAGGTTGATTACCGGCGTTTGTTCGAGATTCAGGCGCGACTGTTCGGTCGCTACCTGCTCGGCGAATTGCCGGAATATCCCAATTTCACCACACGCTGATGGCCGCTTACGAGCATTTGTATATCGTCACTTACGACATCAGCGACCAAAAGCGCTGGCGGCGGGTGTTCCGGTTGATGAAAGGCTACGGCGAATGGCTGCAACTCTCGGTTTTTCAATGCCGTTTGAGCCGCAAGCGTCACGCCGAGTTGATTGCGATGCTGGACGGCATCATTCACCACAAGGATGACCATATCCTGATTATCAACATCGGTCCTGCAGAATCGATCAAGCCGTCGGTGGTCAGTCTGGGTAAGGAGTTTGAAGTTGTCGAGCGCCAGCCGATTATTGTTTGACCTGTGCCCTGTGGGTATACGGATTTTCTCTCGCCGCCGATTGACGAGCGCTGTAGTGCCGCGTAAAACCCCGCCAGCGTTCGCAGGCGGATTGTTCTTTAACAATCAATATGATAGAAGAAGTGTTTGCTCGGTTGGCTGTTTTTTTGTTAAAGTCCCTGTGCGGGTGAAAACAGCACTCGCAAACAGCCCACACAAGGCAGGCCAATCAAGGCTTGCGGCGCGGGCGGCATTCCCCGGCCTAACGCCGGGGCCTCATTGAAGCATCATAGCGCTGGCTATTATCTGGTTTATTTTCTTTGCATTCCCCGGCCTAACGCCGGGGCCTCATTGAAGCTTTTGTTTCGATGTTAAAGCTATGCTTCGCATACGCTGCATTCCCCGGCCTAACGCCGGGGCCTCATTGAAGCATCTATTGCCTTTCTATACTCAGTTTCAATATTTTCGCATTCCCCGGCCTAACGCCGGGGCCTCATTGAAGCGCACGAACAGCCGATGCGTCATGCACACCGCAAAAACCGCATTCCCCGGCCTAACGCCGGGGCCTCATTGAAGCGCGGTTAATACGCGCGGGGCCTCGGTCAGGATAGCTTCGCATTCCCCGGCCTAACGCCGGGGCCTCATTGAAGCCGCCTTTATTTTGCTCATGTCCGTAACCCCACTTAGCATTCCCCGGCCTAACGCCGGGGCCTCATTGAAGCGTCGTATTCTTCCAGGGCAAGTTTTAGGCAGGCTTGGCATTCCCCGGCCTAACGCCGGGGCCTCATTGAAGCTGGATACCGCGTTTTGTTGCCCGCCGCTTTCGATGGCATTCCCCGGCCTAACGCCGGGGCCTCATTGAAGCTCTTCATTGCTTCCGCCAACTTGATAGCTTCTGGACGCATTCCCCGGCCTAACGCCGGGGCCTCATTGAAGCTTTTTTATTCCGATGCACCAGTTTATCAGGTTCATGGCATTCCCCGGCCTAACGCCGGGGCCTCATTGAAGCTATTGCCGGACGCGGCTGCATTTTCATCAGCGTGTGCATTCCCCGGCCTAACGCCGGGGCCTCATTGAAGCTAATGTTGGTGTTGAGTATCGCCTGGGTTACCCGAGCATTCCCCGGCCTAACGCCGGGGCCTCATTGAAGCCCATTCGTGCCGCTGAATCCAAAGCCCAACAGCGGTGCATTCCCCGGCCTAACGCCGGGGCCTCATTGAAGCGTATCTGAAAAGTTGGAGCAAGGCGCTGGCAATTATGCATTCCCCGGCCTAACGCCGGGGCCTCATTGAAGCTAATAACTTTAAAAGATGTACTATACCGTAAAATACGCATTCCCCGGCCTAACGCCGGGGCCTCATTGAAGCAATTTCAATAAGTCACAGGTTAAACCCATTACTTGGGCATTCCCCGGCCTAACGCCGGGGCCTCATTGAAGCAGCCGATTGATTAGCGCGGCTGTGGGTACTTCGCTGTGCATTCCCCGGCCTAACGCCGGGGCCTCATTGAAGCAGTAACGTAACCCTTTACATTTTCGACATGACCGACGCATTCCCCGGCCTAACGCCGGGGCCTCATTGAAGCCACAAATACCGCATGGCCTTTGCCGGATATTTTCGCATTCCCCGGCCTAACGCCGGGGCCTCATTGAAGCAATTTACCGCGCATGAAGGAGAAACAGAGCCGCAAGGCATTCCCCGGCCTAACGCCGGGGCCTCATTGAAGCAACAAAGCAAAGAGCTTGGCCTTGGCAGAAAAAAAGGCATTCCCCGGCCTAACGCCGGGGCCTCATTGAAGCTAAATAGTTTTGGCAGTGCCAACAAAACAGGCTGTTGCATTCCCCGGCCTAACGCCGGGGCCTCATTGAAGCCAAAAAGACCCAACAGCAATTGGCGATGCATATCTTGCATTCCCCGGCCTAACGCCGGGGCCTCATTGAAGCTTTATTTTTTCAGCTTGGGTCCAAAATTTCAACGGCATTCCCCGGCCTAACGCCGGGGCCTCATTGAAGCGGGTTGCCCGTTTCAGCCTGCCTGTCCTATTAGGCTGCATTCCCCGGCCTAACGCCGGGGCCTCATTGAAGCCGAGATAATTATGTCTTTGAAGCCTCTGTAACATCCGCATTCCCCGGCCTAACGCCGGGGCCTCATTGAAGCAACATCAATTGATATTTCTTTTGTTATTTCTACAGTCGGCATTCCCCGGCCTAACGCCGGGGCCTCATTGAAGCAATCGGCGCACGTCGCGTTGGTAGGCAATCAGGTCAAGCATTCCCCGGCCTAACGCCGGGGCCTCATTGAAGCAGGTAGTCGTAATTCGCCCAGAATTGCTGAACGATGGGGCATTCCCCGGCCTAACGCCGGGGCCTCATTGAAGCCAATCGACTTTGGTCGGCAAATACATCGACCTGCGCGCATTCCCCGGCCTAACGCCGGGGCCTCATTGAAGCTGGGTAATATTTGCGCAGGAATTCCATGCGTCCATGCATTCCCCGGCCTAACGCCGGGGCCTCATTGAAGCACCACTTCGCCGGTCGCTGTCATCGGCTGGTCAATAGGCATTCCCCGGCCTAACGCCGGGGCCTCATTGAAGCCAATAAATCTTGGTGAACGGTACGCCCAGGTTTAGGCATTCCCCGGCCTAACGCCGGGGCCTCATTGAAGCATTAACAGCTTCTGGAAAGCTCGGATATCTGGTGCGCCGCATTCCCCGGCCTAACGCCGGGGCCTCATTGAAGCACAACAACGGAGGGCGAGCATTACGACCGATTGCAGGCATTCCCCGGCCTAACGCCGGGGCCTCATTGAAGCTCGACGTTTGATTATCAAGCCTTCCTCGGTTTCGTGCATTCCCCGGCCTAACGCCGGGGCCTCATTGAAGCAACGTCTTTGTATTTAGGCGAGACTTCAGCAACCCGCATTCCCCGGCCTAACGCCGGGGCCTCATTGAAGCAAGAGGTACAGGCTCTACAGCTAGGAATACTCTGTTGCATTCCCCGGCCTAACGCCGGGGCCTCATTGAAGCGAGTCCGATGTCTGGTATCTGCCGCTATCATCACAGGCATTCCCCGGCCTAACGCCGGGGCCTCATTGAAGCCAGGTTTTCCAGGGTGATATTCTGGTTGTTTTGGTCGGGCATTCCCCGGCCTAACGCCGGGGCCTCATTGAAGCGATCGACAGTTAAGCAAGTTCCACATGCGCCGCTAGGCATTCCCCGGCCTAACGCCGGGGCCTCATTGAAGCGATCGACAGTTAAGCAAGTTCCACATGCGCCGCTAGGCATTCCCCGGCCTAACGCCGGGGCCTCATTGAAGCCTACCCTTCTGGAGTATTTATTTTACTGAGTTATATGCATTCCCCGGCCTAACGCCGGGGCCTCATTGAAGCACTCCCCATCAAACCGCTTGCCCCAACCAAAGCTCCCGCATTCCCCGGCCTAACGCCGGGGCCTCATTGAAGCAAAACCTCCAACCTCCTTCACCTCCTTAGTCCAATGCATTCCCCGGCCTAACGCCGGGGCCTCATTGAAGCGGTTTTCCAGATTTTTTCGATTCTGCTACTATAGATGCATTCCCCGGCCTAACGCCGGGGCCTCATTGAAGCTCAAGACTGGTAAAGCGCGAATCCATGTGCACTTGGCGCATTCCCCGGCCTAACGCCGGGGCCTCATTGAAGCCCGATGCGGTATTGGACAAATTCAGCCTGGATATTGCATTCCCCGGCCTAACGCCGGGGCCTCATTGAAGCGTGTCGATGATTGTCTACATCGATAATGACTTGTTGCATTCCCCGGCCTAACGCCGGGGCCTCATTGAAGCTTCCCTAACTCGATGGATAGCAAAAATACCATTCCGATTTCCAACATTAAGTCAGATAAACAAAACACACCCAAAGGAGTTGAAAAATCAGCGAGCATCTCCATATCGCCAGTGAATGCTGAAGTGATACGATTTTCAGCGTGTTTGTTGACTATTTAATTTTATCTGGAGGTTATTATGGCTATTGTTCGTTATCAACCCTGGGGGTTGCTGAATCAACTGCAAAGAGAACTGGAACGCACTCATGAAGGCGCAGCGAGCGATGGTTCGATCGCTACTGCCGAGTGGGCACCGGCGGTCGATATAAAAGAAGAAACCGATAAGTTTGTGTTACATGCCGACATTCCGGGTGTCGCACCGGAAGGTATTGATGTCAGCATGGAAGACGGCGTATTGACTATCAAGGGTGAAAAGAAAACCGAAGCTACCACGACACAGGAGGGTTATAAACGTGTAGAAAGGTCTTATGGTTCTTTTTATCGGCGCTTTAGTTTGCCTGATACTGCAAACGCGGACGAAATCAGCGCCAAATCAAAAAATGGCGTGTTGGAGATTGTGATTCCCAAGCGGGAAGCAGTTAAGCCCAAGAAAATTAACGTTACTGTTCACGAATGATAAAACGGGGCTTTCGAGCCCCGTTTTTTTTATGTTCAAAATCGTTGCCCCAAGCTGGGTTACGGTGCGCTTAAAGCATTTCTTAACGCCGCAAGAAACGCGGCATTTTCTTCCGGTTTGCCGATAGTCACGCGTAAGCAATCATGTAATAAGCCCCCTTGTGGACTGAGGTTTTTAATCAGCACGCCTTGTTGTTTTATTGAGGCGAAAATATTGTTAGCCCGATTTTCAGGTGTCCTGAACAGGATAAAATTGGCGGCACTGGGGTAGGCGGTAATACCCGCTAACTGATCAAGCTGATTGAAAGCCGCAGTGCGCTCGGCGCAAATTTTTTGTGTCTGCTCGTCGAACAGGGCTTTGTTGGACAGGGCGAAATCCGCGCTCAGCTGGGTCAGGCTGTTGATATTGTAGGGCAGGCGAATTTTGTTGAGCTGTTCAATGATGACAGGATTTCCTGCAATATAACCCAGGCGCAAACCGGCCAGGCCCAGCTTGGAGACCGTGCGCATCACCAGCAAGTTCTCGTAGTCCTCAATACTGGTAATAAAGCTGGCGTCGGCAAAAGGCGCGTAAGCTTCGTCAATAATTACCAAGCCTTTGGCTGCCTCGATAATCGTTTTTATCGCGGCGGCGCTGAATAAATTGCCGGTCGGATTATTCGGGTAAGCAATAAAAATGACCGAAGGCTGGTGTTGTGCTATTGCTGCCAGCATGGCGGGCAAATCAAGATCGAAGCTGTCTACAAGTAAAGAAATACCATGATAGCCAAGTCCCAGGCAATCGCTCAACTGTTTGTACATAACAAAACCCGGTGCCGGAGCCAAAACGCTGGCAGTAGGCGGAAGGGCCATTAGCAATAATTGGATGATTTCATCCGAACCATTGCCAAGTAATACCGAAAACTGCTCGGGTATTTGATACAGCTGCTTGATGGTTGCGGTCAGTTGCCGCGCTTCCGGGTCGGGGTAGCGGTTTAACGGGCAATCCCTTAGCGTTTCCAGCCAGCTTGTTTTTATATCTTCAGGCCAGGTGTACGGGTTTTCCATTGCATCCAGTTTAATCAGGCCGTCGGCATCATGGACTTTATACGCCGACATCGCCAGAACTTCTTTGCGGAACAGGGAAGAAACTAAAGGATTTTCAGTCATGCTTATCTTTCAAGGCTAGGTCGGGCTAGCTGGCGTAACCCGACGAAAAAGCGGAATAGGCTTTATTTGATTCTGTATTCGGCTGAACGCGCATGGGCGGTCAAACTCTCACCGCGCGCCAAAACCGAGGCGATTTTACCCAGCTTGTCTGCGCCGGATTCCGAACAGTTAATCAAGCTGGTGCGTTTTTGGAAATCATACACGCCCAGCGGCGACGAAAAACGCGCGGTGCTGGAAGTCGGCAAAACGTGGTTGGGGCCAGCACAATAATCACCCAAAGCTTCGGCGGTGTAACGTCCCATGAAAATCGCTCCGGCGTGGCGGATTTTTTCGCTTAAGGCTTCTGGATTTTCTACCGACAATTCCAAATGTTCCGGTGCGATGATATTGGCGACTTCTGCCGCTTCATTAAGGCTGGTCACTTTAATTAATGCGCCGCGTGTACTTAAAGATGTACGGATAATGTCGGCGCGTTCCATGGTCGGCAACAGTTTATTGATACTGGCTTCAACGGCGGCAAGAAAATCGGTATCGTCACTGAGTAATATCGCTTGGGCGTTTTCGTCATGCTCGGCTTGCGAGAACAAATCCATCGCAATCCAGTCAGGATTGGTCTTGCCATCGCAAATCACCAAAATTTCTGAAGGCCCGGCAATCATGTCGATGCCGACTTGCCCAAACACCAGCTTTTTCGCCGTAGCGACATAGATATTGCCGGGGCCGACGATTTTGGCGACTTTCGGGATGGTGGCCGTGCCATACGCCAACGCAGCCACCGCTTGTGCGCCGCCGATGCTGAACACACGATCTACGCCAGCGATATAAGCCGCAGCCAAAACCAACTCGTTGGTTTCGCCATTCGGTGTGGGGACTACCATAATCAAATCAGCCACGCCCGCAACTTTAGCAGGAATCGCGTTCATCAACACGGAAGACGGATAAGCTGCCTTACCACCTGGCACATATAATCCTACGCTATCCAACGGCGTGATTTTCTGTCCCAACACCGTACCGTCGGCTTCTTCATATTGCCATGGCTGGATTTTTTGATGCTCGGCATAAGCGCGAATACGGTCAGCGGCGGTTTGCAAAGCTTCGGCTTGGTCGGCTGGCAGATTCTCCCATGCGGCTTTTAGCGTAGCTTTGGGCAGTTCCAATTCGTTAGAGTTGTTAATGCTGCGGTGATCGAAGCGGTTGGTGTAGTTGATGACCGCTTCATCGCCATTTTTGCGGACATCGGCGATGATAGCCAAGACACGTTGCTGGATGTCTAGGTCATCGGTTTCGTCCCAGGCTAACAATTGGCTTAGTTGTTGGTTGAAGTCTGAGGATTGGGTGGTGAGTTTTTTAAGAGTTAAGAGAGGCATGATATTGATTAAATCGCTTTATTAATGTTTAAAATGTGCTAAATGCTAGGATTTTGAATTTGCATCATGCTTTCAATGGTGGCTTCCAAGTCTTCAATCATTTGATCTATTTGAGAAACTACTTGTTGGTTGTGTTCTGCCCTAGTTTCAGAAATGACAGCTGCTTCAACCATATTGATAGTATCCATAGACTTTATTAACATCACTTTTCCAATAATCTTTAATAAGGCTTTGAATTGCAGTTTCAATTTCATGACCTTTTTTTAGAAGGAGTAATCTTTCTATCTTTTGCAAGAGTTTATCTCGTGAACAGAAAAACCAAATAGTGTCTTCAGGTTGATATTTAGATCGCTTTCGCAACTCAGCAAGATAAGTTAAATCCCACGCTGCATTTTTAATATGCTTTTTTAGAGTAGGAAAATTTTTGGTATTGGGGTTTTCTATCATACTTCCTGGATTTCGTGGGCTAAGAAATAGTAAGGCAAACATTAATGAGGCATACGAAGAACGGAAATCATTTATAACCCAATCAAAGAATTTTCTTATTTGTTCAGTTTTTTCTAGGTCATTATTTTTTGATAATTCGACTATTTTCAATAGCTGAATATATGACAACTTCCAATCATTAAGCTGTTTTTCAAAATTGGATTCTTGTGGTTCTTCGAGTCTTCCTTCAATTATTTTTGTTGCATCAGCTATCTCCGCATTGTTAAAGCGATTTGCTCTACCTAAGGCTAAATTTGCATAAGCACTTGCATCAATATGATCTGCAACTCTGAAATAATACAAATCGTTTATGGCATTTTCATAGGTATCTTGTGAGGCTCTTTCGTAAAGAGGCACATTTACCTCTATGTTAAATTTTCCCAATATAAAGAAACACATAGCGGCACAGCAAAATCGGTCATATTTTATGTCTTCTTCTTTTCCTCTAATTTCATTACCTTTGGCAAGATAAACTAAACGGGTAAAAATATTATTGTCCAGCAATACATTTAATTTCCCTTTCTCCCAGCAAATGTAATGTTCTAAGTGATAAGGGTCATCAAAATTCAAAAAAGAATAATTACGTTCAAAAACCAATTTTGCCGTAGGAATGAGAGGATCATTTTCCTTTACGATTACTTTTATCTGCTCAAAATCATCTCGCGGAAAACTCAGTTCAGATAGAGTAGATTTAACAATATGATTCCTTAAAATTTTTTCTACAGTTGATTTTATCCATTCAAAAGCATCACGCAGAAAAGCAAATCTCAATAGAATAAAATCCAGCATAAAATACCTTGCTATTCAATCAGATTGACTTTAACAGCCAACTTTTTATCAAGCGTCAATAACTCAATATGATGTGCTTGTGCGCTGGCTGCAATAATTGAATCGGGCAATTTGGTTTTATGGGTGCGCCTAAACTTGATAGCGAGTTCTTCGATTTTGTCATCAATGCTTAAATATGCCATTCGATCCAATAAGCTATTAATAGCCACTGTTTCTGATTCCGTAATAGTAGAAAAACTTAACAATTCCATTTTTGTGATGGAGCTATAGGCACATTCGTTAATGCTTATGTTTTTATCTACCAGAAGTGCCAGTACCGCAGGCGATCTTTGATACATGCCGATAATGATATTAGTATCGAGCAAGTATTTAATTCCACTCATTACGCATATCGTTTTGAATGGCTAAAGGATCATTCTTAAATGATGGTAAATCGGGCAACTCATTAACAATATCAATTAACAGCTCGGATTTTTTACTTGATGCGGCGTAGCTGTTCAGTAGTTTCTTAATCAATTGTTCAGGTTGAAGGTGTTCATAACTCGCCAGCTTGTTAAGAACCAATGCCGTTTCATCTTCAAGTTGTATGGTCACCATAACAGCTTACCCCCATGTCAATGTGTTATCGTTTCGCCAATGTCAGTTCAAACTGCGCCAGCAATTCCGCAATCGCAGCATTCTTCATTTTCATTGCGGCCTTGTTGACAACGAGTCTTGAGCTAATGTTCATAATCAATTCACGCGGTTCCAAATCATTGGCTTTTAAGGTGTTGCCGGTATCGACCAGATCGACGATGCAATCCGCCAAGCCGACTAGCGGGGCGAGTTCCATTGAGCCGTAGAGTTTAATGATTTCAGCCTGTACGCCCTGATCGGCAAAATATTGCTGGGCGATTTTGACGTATTTGGTGGCGACGCGGACGCGCCCGGAAATCTGCGGCGCATTTTTATGCGCGGCGGTCATCAACCGGCATTTGGCGATCTTTAAATCCAGCGGCTCATACAGGCTTTCGGCACCGTGTTCGAGCAGGACATCTTTTCCGGCAATGCCCAGATCCGCAGCGCCGTATTCAACAAAAGTCGGCACATCGGTTGCGCGGATGATAACCAGTTGAACGTCAGCCCGCGTGGTCGATAAAATCAGCTTGCGGCAGGTTTCCGGGTCATCAATCGGTACGATGCCTGCTTCTGCCAGAAACGGCAGGGCTTCCTGGTAAATTCGGCCTTTGGAGACAGCGATAGTTAACATGGCAAGCCTTACCTTGGTACGCGGCGTATCGTTGCGCCGAGTTGCGACAGTTTTTCCTCGATATGATCGTAACCGCGGTCAATGTGATAAATGCGGTCAACCAGCGTGCTGCCTTCGGCGATCAGCCCGGCCAGCACAAGGCTTGCCGATGCTCTTAAATCGGTTGCCATGACCGGCGCGGCGGTGAGCTTTTTTACGCCTGTGCAGATGGCGGTGTTGTGTTCCAGCCTTATGTCGGCACCCATGCGCTGCAATTCCTGGACGTGCATAAAGCGGTTTTCGAAAATGGTTTCGGTAATGACACCGACGCCTTCGGCAATGGCATTCATCGCGATGAATTGCGCCTGCATATCGGTCGGAAAAGCAGGGTATGGCGCGGTACGAAGGGAGACTGCTTTCGGTTTTTTGCCGTGCATGTCCAAGGCAATCCAATCATCACCTGTGGTGATGTCAGCGCCTGCTTCGATCAATTTATCCAGGACGGCATCCAGGATATCAGGGCGGGTGTTTTTAAGTTTGACTTTGCCGCTGGTGATTGCTGCAGCAACCAAATAAGTGCCGGTTTCGATCCGGTCAGGCAAAATGTCGTAATGGATGCTTTCAAGACCCAGCTTTTCTACACCTTCAATAATCAATACGTCGGTGCCTATGCCGGAAATTTTCGCGCCCATTTTATTCAGGAAGTGAGCCAAATCGGTAACTTCAGGTTCTCTGGCAGCATTTTCCATAATAGTAGTGCCTTCGGCCAGTGCTGCCGCCATCATCAGGTTTTCGGTACCTGTCACAGTGACTTGCTCAAGCACGAGCCGACAACCTTTAAGGCGATCCACTTTCGCATGGATGTAGCCGTTTTCGACGGTAATATCCGCACCCATTTTAACCAGGCCATTGATATGAATATCGACAGGCCGGGTGCCTATCGCACAACCGCCGGGCAGTGATACATGCGCTTCGCCAAACCTTGCCAATAACGGACCTAATACCAGTATTGATGCCCGCATGGTCCGCACCAGTTCGTAGGGGGCTTCGAAGCTGTTGATCGTGCTGCTGTCCACTTCGATATTCATTTTCTCATCAACGACGAGATGAACGCCCATGCGACCTAATAATTCCATCGTGGTGGTAATGTCATGCAGATGCGGTATGTTGCCGACGCTGACCGGCGCTTCTGAAAGCAGGGTTGCGGCCAGAATCGGCAAGGCGGCATTTTTAGCGCCGGAAATACGCAGTTCGCCGGAAAGTTGTGCGCCGCCAGTAATAATTAATTTATCCATACTCGATGTTTTTTAGTGTGTCTTGGTAAGTTCAGTCATCAGACTGGATCAGAAAATGGCTGGTTTCGTCAAAGCCGCTGAGTTTTGCGAGGTTGATGAGTTGCCTGGGAATTTTTTTGAAGCTCAAATGCGTCCTTTTGCTGCGGGCATATTTGATCCACTCAATCATTAGTGCAAGTCCGGCGCTATCGGTATTAACAACACGACTCAAATCAATGCTGATTGCTGTCGCAGACGTTAAAAAAACCAGCGATTTAACCGTATTCTTGTCTATCGTTGCAAAGGTTAAGTCACCATCAACGCTAAAGTTTCCGGCACCTTGGTCAATAATGTGCAAGTTACTCACTTTTCTCTTCCGCCGCTTTAAACAGGAATTGGCCGATGGCTTTTTCAAGAATGATAGCTGGTTGGGTAATATCGATTTTACCTTTATCTTTCAGGTAAGTATCTGAGCCGCCGGGTTCCAGATTGACATACTGTTCGCCCAGTAAACCGGCGGTAAAAACGCTGGCAGTCGTGTCATCGGGCAAGGTGTTGTATTGGGCGTCTATGCTCATGGTAACGACAGACTGGTAGGTTTTGCTGTCAAAGTTGATACTGCTGACCTGGCCTATTTTGACACCCGCCGCAGAAACCGGCGATTTAACCTTTAAACCGCCGGAGTTTTCAAAACTGGCGGTAAGGGTATAAGTTTCGTGCTGGGTAAAAGAGCTTAAGTTACTGACTTGCAGGCTTAGAAAAAACAGCCCGGCAATGCCGGCTGCGACAAAAAGCCCTACAAGCGTATCCTGAGTAGTGGTGTGCTGCATGTTAATCATCTCCAAACATGAGAGCGGTAAGAATAAAATCGAGACCTAAAATGCTGAATGCCGAGTTGACGACGGTGCGCGTAGTCGCCCTGCTGACACCTTCAGAAGTCGGGATAGCATCGTAACCTTCAAACAGGGCTATCCATGAGGTGACAAATCCGAACACGATGCTCTTAATAACGCCATTAATAATGTCGTCCCTGAAATCCAGTTTTGCCTGCATTTGCGACCAGTAAGCGCCTTCATCAACCCCGAGTAAACCGGAACCGATAAGCTGCCCGCCAATAATACCTACGGCACTGAACAAGGCTGCAAGCAAGGGCATGGAAATACATCCGGCTAAAAAGCGCGGAGAAATAATTCGCTTGATAGGATCAACCGCCATCATTTCCATGCCGGACAGTTGCTCTGTCGCTTTCATCAGGCCGATCTCAGCGGTTAATGCAGAACCGGCCCGCCCGGCAAATAACAGCGCTGACACGACCGGGCCAAGTTCGCGCACTAAAGAGGCGGCGACCATAACACCGAGCGTTTCTTCGGCACCAAAATCAGATAGTGTGTAATAACCTTGCAGACCCAAAACCATGCCAACAAACAAGCCGGAAATGGTAATAATCAGGAACGACAATACGCCAACGGAATAGAGCTGGTTAATCAGCAAGCGCGGGCGCGGCAAGATGCTGATAATGCCGGAAAGTGTTTGGAGCAGGAAGTAAGTTGCCCGCCCCAGCTTGGTAAAGCTGGTACGCGTACTTTCACCCAAATGCTGTAGAAGTTGAATCATCGTAAGTAGTTGCTTTGCATGGTCAGTGGTGGGTTTAAGCAGCAAAATGATCGGTCAATGCTTTTGCGTTAATCGTAGATTGACCGGGCATTATACGTTATTTCATAAAAATACCGAGTTGAAAACAACGGTATTGCCGGTAATTGTGTTATCAACCCTTTGATATTGAATAAAAGGTGAAGTCAAGACTGCAATGGCTTGTATCTTTGCAAAACGTGTGAACGCAACGCACATTAAATATCTCCGGCAGATTTATCCGGGTAATTTATTGATGGCATCAATAAGACGAAAGCTGGTGCTGACAAGAACCCGATTGTTGCTTGCTGCCAGTTAATTTGCAATTCCCCGAATATCGAGTAAATTATAGTTAAATCTAAACAACTAAATGATTGATATGAATAATTTTTTACGATTTCAAATACATGGCGGCGCCGATCATGGTGGCGGTATTGCCGAAACAGTAGCGAGCCTGTTGGCTTTTCTTGAGGGGCTTTTGTATAAAGAACCCAACGAGATTTTTGTATCGATATTGCCCGGAATTGCCAGCATCGACAATATACATCCCTTGCTGGTGCATTTTCCGATTGCGTTTTTATCCGCTTTTTTTGTGCTGGATTTGGTCGGTACGCTGGCAAAAAAAGAGCAATGGCGCAGTGTTGCCGGCTGGTTTCTTTATTTGGGGACAATCGCGGCTGCATTCACAGTGACTGCCGGTTTTATTGCCGCCGGATCTGTAGAACACGGCGGCAATGTCCACGAAATTATGGAACGCCATGAACATTTTGGCGTATCGGTGCTTTCGCTGGCCGCCGTGTTGTCAGTTTGGCGCCTGCTAAGTCGAGGTTTGATACAGGGTGTTGCTAACGGCCTGTTCCTTTTGTTGTCAGCAGTACTTTGTGTGTTGATGAGTTTGGGTGCCGATTTGGGCGGCTTGATGGTCTATAAGTATGGCGTAGCCGTTGAGGCCGTTCCCGTGCCTGAAGGCGGGTATACACATGAGCATAACCATGCCGAAGCTATTAAGCCAAAGCCCGAAGCTGAACATGCGCCTGAAGCAGAACATGAACATGAAGATATTCAGCCAGCACCTGCTGAACATAACCATGTACACGCAGATGGTCATAGCCATGAGCACAAGCATACTCATTAATTGCAAAAATAGGAATATTTGAAACCGCTGCTGCTCTGCCTTGCCAAAAGGCTTTATAGCCTTCTGGCCTTCCTGTCATTACGGATGCGCAATCACCAGCAAAGTCCGGGCTCGCTTGAATGCACAGTTCAGGCATTTCTCCAGGGATTCCGGGTCTAGTGCCGCAAAGCTTTCATCCAGGATTGTCAATTGCGCGTTTTGCAACAGTGCTCTTGCCAGGAATATCCGGCTGCGTTCGCCGTGCGAGAGTTGCCAGCCGGTTTCGCCGACCATTTGCATGATGCCGGACGGCATGCGTTGCAGTAATTCACCCAAACCCAATTCTTCGCACAATTCCCTGGCCTCTTCAAGCTCTTCCTCGGATGCAGGCCAGTTGTTGCCCATCAGCAGGTTGAACGCCAGGGTTCCGGTCAGGATATGATTTTCATAGAATTGCGGGGCTTCGGTTGCAAGGCGATGCCAGCTTTCGCCCAAAGTATGCCGATCCAGGCCGTTTAACAGCAATAAACCTGAATCAGGACTACGAAGCCCGACCAGCAATGATGCCAGCGTTGATTTGCCGCCGCCGGAGGAACCCTCCAGCAGAATACGTTCACCGTTATAAATGCTCAAATCAACACCACGCAATACCGCTTCGCCTTCAGGCCGATAACGAAATACCAGGTCGCTCGCATCGATTAATTTGCCCGCCCCCGCTTCGCAATCGATTTTCCGTGCCGCGCTTAAGAAAGGTTCTTTTGTCGGTTTTTTGTCGGCTGAATAAAATAAAGCCGATACCTGATCCCAGGCAATTCCCGCCCGCGCTAAAGCTGCCAAACCGCCGGACACGCCCGATAGCGCCCGGTTGGCAAGCAATATGCCGCCCAGGCTGATTGCCAGCCCCGTTGCGTTGCCTGTGCCTGAAATAAATGCAGGTGCAAGTCCGATCAGCCCGACAATCAGCCAGCCGCGCGCAAGTCCGCCGGTAATAGGGGTAATGGCATTATCCAGGCCGATAGATGAATTTAAATAGCTTTGCAGGCCTTGGTCTTCATGGTTATCGCGACGGTTAGCCGGTTCCTGCGCCAGGCAGGTTCGGTGCCCGACCATACGTTCAACCAGTTCCTGGGTCATATCCAGGCGCATCAGCGTCCAGTTTTTCAGGCGTTGAAAATAGCGCCAACTCAAGCCAACGGTCAGTATTAACCAAGCCAGCAGCAAAAATAAATGTAATTGACCGCCCGCACCGCTCGCCAGAATCCAACCGGAAAATACCAGTTCGATGATGGCAATGACCACCGAAAAGCCGCCGTTTAGCGCCAATGACTCCAGTGCCTGAGACTCCATCACGCGACCCAGCAGCTGGCCTGCACCCTGATGCTTTACCGATTCCAGATCCAGTCTCAAGGCACCCGCCAACAGGCGTTTTTTAAGAATACGGCCCATATCCAGAGCAAAACTGCCGTCCAGCCAACCGCCCAGTAAATGCAGCGGAATAAGCGATAATACCAGTAAAGCCCAGGCCGAAAGCCAACCGAAGTCGAGCCGTCCGTTTAGGGCAGCCTGGCCGATCAGAGTCCAGCCGATGATTTCCAGGCCATAAACCAGTGTAAACACCATTAACATCAGAACGGCTCGGCGCGGCAAACGGGCCTGACTGAGTTGCCGCCAAAATCCGGTCGTCGGCGGCAAACGCAGTATCCAGCAACCGCCGATAGCTTGACCCGCCAGCCGCTCCTGAAGCAGGAAGGATTTAACTTGTTGCCTCCGCCGTTTGGGAACATCCGCCAGCGTCAATAATTGCTCTATTTCAGCGCTGACCGGCGCTTCATAATAGGCGCAAATAGCATTGCGCAGCGTTTCAACCGAACAACGATGTACCTGCAAATCAGGCCCTATCAATTGCAAACTACCGAATGTTGACTTCAGCAAGAACAGGAATTGAATATCCTGATTACTATTAACCTTTATTACGGCAGGACCTGCATTTCGGAGCAAATGCCCGGTTTGCGGCAAAGCGGTTTCAATTGCTTCAGCCTCCAAACCGAGGCGCCCACTCGCCCATTCCATCCAGCGACCAAGATCGGCAATGTCTTGCTGCAGCAAGGGTTCAGGCGCGATCATGTTGTCCCGATTGCCGGAATTTAATCCGGCCTGCCGTGCCAGTTCCTGGATGCCTTCGCCCAAGCGGGATAACGACCAGCTTAACTCTCTGATATCCTGGTTCATGTATCCGCCATCGTTTCTTTAACTGTGCCGTTTTGAACCTGGATATGCCGCCATACGTTGCCTTTCCACATATTTTCGCGCACGCCCTTTTCAGCATTAAGCAGATCCCGGTAACGGGAATCGCGCACAGCCAGGCGTTCGGGGGCATCGTCTTCGATAATTTGCCCGTTTTCAACAACAAGGACGCGGCTGAATGACAGCGTTTCTTCGACATCGTGGGTAACGCACAACAACGTTGCGCCTTGCCACCAGCTTCTGGCTTCGTTAAGCAATTGGTGACGCTGCGCCCGATCCATGCCGCGAAACGGTTCGTCCAGCAAAGCCAACCGGACACCGGTTTGCAGCAGTGCGCGTCCCAAGCGCACGCGCTGACCTTCGCCGCCGGACAACAGTGCGCCGCCTTCGCCCAGACAGGTTTGCAAGCCTTCAGGCAGTTTTTGCAATACGCCGCGCAAAGCGGCGGCATCAATCGCATTGGCAACATTCTCAAAACCGCTGTCACCGGCACTGTAATTAAGATTATCGAGAAAGGAGCTGTTCCAGATTTGCACGGCAGGATCAACCCAGGCGGTTTCTTCGCGCAAGGCTTGCTGGTTCGCGCCATTCAGGATTTGCCCATCAACCCGTAAATCGCCGCTCGCCAGCCGATACCAGCCTAGCAACAAACCGACAAAGGTCGATTTACCCGCACCCGACGGACCGACAATCGCAACGTGTTCGCCCGGCGCAATAACAAGATTGACGTCTTGCAATATTGAATGGCCTGCCGCTATCACATTACCCGCTTCAATAGTGATGCTAATGCCTTGGCTGCTCCCGGGATTGTCATCGACACTTTCGCCCTGGCTTGTTACACCCGGCTCTTCGGGTGTCGACAGAGGCTCCAGCAACCGGAGCAAAATATTGCGTTGCGCCGGATATTGGTGCGCCAATGCCGTGAGTCTTTGGCCGATGGCGGGTAATTTCAATGCCCAGAAAACCAGCAACAGATCAGCACCGTTTACTCCACCCGAACGCGAAAAATGCTGGAACAGCATCAAGCCGACAAAGACCGTACAGATCAGCGATTGCACGCCTTCGACGGCTAAAGAAAGCTGAATCATGCTCCGGCTGGAGCGCGCCCATTCCACTAACAATCCTTCGTGTTCGCGGCTAACCGCCTGCTCGGCACAATGGGTTCGGATCGGCACTAAGCCCAGCAGCGCATCCAGGTAAAAGCTGAATAATGCGCCGGAATGGCTGCGCACCCGCAAATCCCGTTCATTTAGCAGCGGCTGCGCGAGCAAAGGCAGGATGATCGCCAGCGCGGTAACCACAAACGCCAGGCCGCTACTGGCTGAATCAATCAGCATAATGCCCGTCAACGTGAACACAATATCCCAGAGGGTCTGCACAAATTGAATACCAAGAGCGGGGACCGAGCGGATCAAGGAAATGCTGTGGCTGCGTTCGGCCATATCCGATACCGGACGGCTCTGGAAATAACGGTCTGTCAGCTTCGGGAGTTTACGCAGCAAAGCCATGCGCAAGCGCGTTTCCAGATGACGGCCAAAACGTTGCGACTCCATCGCAATAGGAATTTCAATCAGCATAAGCAGAGCAACGAAAACCAGCAAGCCCATCATCGCTGCCAGACGCTGGTCGGCGAGTTTAAGCTCCCAGGCAATATCGAATATTCCCCGAAATAAAATAGTTTCAACCAATACTGCGGCAACAGAAATAGTCAGCGCACCGGTCAATGCCAGCGGCGATAACAAACCATCTGCTTTCAGAAAACCCAGCAGCGTTTTGATCGGGTTTAAGGTTTTTTCATTCAGTGCAGCTTCCAATTCCGCAGACAGTGGTGCTTCGGTGCTGTCGGCCTTAAGCGGTTCAGCCTGTCTGGCTTTGATTTGCAATAAAACCGCGCCTTTAAGCAACAGTTGCGGCTCGACATCCGGCCCGTATATTTCAGGCATGACCGACCAGTAAGGTAAAGGAATAGTCTTGTAAATATCCTCTTTATCAACATGTTCGAGAATGGTTTGCACCAGTTTAACCGCCTGTTTGCCGGGTTCAATGCCGCCTGCTGTTACGACAGAATTAACCATGCGCACAGCCGCATCAAGTTTCGCAAGGCCAAACCAGTCAGGTTGGTCGATCGCCTGATCTATCAAAGCCGTTATGGCATTGTTAGCTGCACCCAGTAAAGACAGGCGCTGGCGCAAGGGTTTTAAAAATTCATAAGAAGTCGCCCAGTCATGCCAATCCTGAACAGGTACAGCAAAGCTGTGATGGAATATTTCTTCGCTAAAACGCCGACAAGTCACCCAGCGCCTGCCGATTGCCGGATCCATCACTTGCAGCCATGCGCCATGCTTACGCCAGATCACCACAAAATGCGTGGCCCCGTCGGCGTGGCGTACGACTACCATTGCAGGCAACGCAGCAGCTGCAGATAAAAAGATATGGTCGACAGGAATCATTACCTGCTCGGCATGCACGCCTAACCGGTTGGCAACTTCTTCCAGCATATCGATAGACGTGCCGTCCACATTGGTCTGACAGGCTTCGCGAAGACGTCCGTAACTGACCGGGATGTTAAAGCCTTCCAGCAGACATTTTAACGAAGCGGGGCCGCAGTCCATTGCCGAAGTCTGCACAACCTCCGGTACCAGCCAGCGTTGCCTGGCGGTTTTTCTTACGCTGCTCATCAGGGTTTACGCTCACCGGCAGGCGCTTGTTCCGGTTTACTGCCGGAAAGCATCTGACCGGCTGAGCGCAACACCATAAGCGCCGGGCTGACCTGTTCTATGCTTACTTCGATAGCGCCGGGTAAACCGTGCTGCATCAGGATTGGAGAATCCTTGGCAAGTTCCGGCGTAAACTGCACCTGAACCTGATTATCCCTGATTTCCGAACCGACCCGGCTCACCCTGGCTTTAATCGTCCCGAATTGAGCCCACGGAAAACCGGTCAAACGCATTCGCGCGGATTGTCCGGGATGGATTCTGCCCAGTACGGATGCGGGTGGAAAGTAAGCCACAATTTTAAGTTCACTGTGCGGAATTATCGTACCCAGCTTTTCACCAACAGCAACATAAGTCCCTATTTGTAAAGCCCCGACATCACCAATCTGACCGCTTGCCGGGGCGCGGATCAAATGTAGGTCGATGTCTTGCTTAAGCCTCGCTATCGTCATTTTTGATGTTTCCAGCTCACCGCTTAATCTGGCAGATTCACGTTTGAGATTTTCTATTTCTGCCTGTTCCTGGTGGATTCGCGTCTGCGCATCCATCTCCAGACGGAGGATTTCCGAGGACAGTGCATCACGCGCAGAACTCAACTTTTGGGATTCGGCACGGGCACGCAAAGCTTCTATCTGCGGGATGGCATTGCTCAGCTCGGTCAAGCGCCGTTCATTATCTTTCGCAAAGGCGACTGCCGAGTTGGCTTCCTGTTGCCGCGATCTCGCGCTCTGAACAGCCGCAAGTGCAGACTGGTGATCCTTGGTCTTGGCTTCGCCCAAACCTGCAATTTGCTTTTCAATTGAGGCAATCTGGAGCGGCAAGGCTTTTTGTCGTGATTGCTCTTCCTGCAAGCGGAGCCGCTCATTGCTGCTATCCAGCTCCATCAATACATCGCCATCATTCACTTCCTGCCCCAACGAAATGGCGGTTGAAACAACCTTGCCTGCAACCAGGACAGCTATCGGATGCGCGGAGTGATTGACTTCCAAACGCGCTTTGCTGGAAATTTCATAAACGGTGATGTTGGCAAAACAGAACCAGGCCATCCAGCCAGCCAATAGCAACCCGCCAATCAACCATGCAATGACAGCATATTTGGATGAATCATGAACGAGCGAGCGGGTTGTTCGGGAAAATGAGGTGGGCAAAAAAACTCCTTGGTCAGGTGTTATGCAATTTATCGATTGATGTTGAGGATTTGTCGGCGAAATATACAAAAAAGGGAAAACGAGAGGGATTTATTTAAAAAATCTCCCCTAGCCCCTCTTTTTCAAAGAGGGGAACCGAATAGTTACTCTGATTACGCGTCATGAATAAAATGACTGGGTACCAGCACTATAACCCTCAGTGTTAATGCCGATTCTAATACAGAAGGTTCAATGGCGGCTGGTAACTGTTTAAATCAGCAGATTACGATACCGATTTATTAGAATGGAGATAGCGTTCAAGTTCGCTAAGGGCCATTTTTTGGTACGAGACATTGTTCAGTTTTACCCACAGATTCATGACAAAATAACCGTAAGGCATTTTAGGACCCTGATCGGAAAAATTGATCTCATGAAAATGCTTGTTCTCATCTTCATGATGCCCGATATGGCAGGATAGCCCGATTAATGCGTATCTCGTCAGCCAGGAATTGCTTACCCAGCCGAAAGTATTGCCGTAGCGACCATCTTCCAGTCCCCAATGCTGAAAATAATTGACCGTTTCAAGTATGCGGATAGCTGCCAGTGCCTGGTATAAAAACATGACCGCCGCCAGCCAGCCGAAAATAATGGTTATTGAAATAACAAACAGGGACTCAATAACCAGTCCTTGCAGCACCTGGTTCTGTAGAATTTTTAAGTGACTGAATGGTTTTTCGGAAATACCCAGCCTGTCCAGCTCGGAATGCCAGGCATAACGCAACTGACCGATATAAACCCGTTTCCAGTAATCCCGGAAACTTTCGCCAACGCGCGCAGTGGCAATATCCTGCGGCATACCGATACTCAAATGATGTCCGCGCTTATGGGTGATGACAAAATGCTCATAACAGACACTGCACAGCAACAACTTACCCAATTGCTGCATAAACCATTGCGGGCGGTGAATCAATTCGTGCGCAACAACAATACCCGATGTGCCAGAGCTGGTGCCGACCAGAAACCTGATGACAACCAGATTGATTAAGCCGGTTAACCAATCATCTGCTGTTTGCCAGTGCAATTGGCTGATATAAGCCAGCATCAAGCCGACATTGACCAGTTGCAATAAAGCCAGTCCATATAATATGCCGTCAAAAAAACCGCTTTGCGGGTTTGCGCTTTGTTGCGGCGCTAATTCGGGACCTAGCCAGTCAACCAGCAACACAATCCAGAAAGGTATCGTCCAGGCAAGCGCTCCGAAACTGTCATGCGGCCCGCTAGTCAGAAAAAAGAAAGTGCTGAGCGGTAAAACAAAGCACAGAAAATGGTTCAATCGTATTAACATCGAGTTTATTTTTATAATTATGTTGATTTTGTGGCATAAAAATCCGTTACTTTTTTCATGAAATAGCGGGTTACCAATGCTATTTTTAAACGACTACCGGCCGCTTGCAAGGAGCAGAAACCGTTATAAATCCGCCGCCAATGGCGCTGCATTTCCTGCTCGCCGTAACAGGCCGAAATCTCATCCAGATGCAACTGGATGGCCTGTTTTGCCAAGGCAGCATGGCCTGAAGCCAGGTTGTCTATGGAAGTATGGATATCAACAATTTTGGGGTTGATACCCCAAAACTTCAGTTCCTCCGACAAGCGGAGGTAATCCTTACCCAGGCCACTTAATTCTATTGCCATATTCAGGCCCAGCAGCTCCGGCAGGAATGTGCTGGGAAATCGGGAAATTGCCAGCACATAAACCGGAATATCAAAGCTGCTGTCAATAAATCCAGGGTGTTGGCTGAATTTTTGGTCATGGATGGGCGGCAGCTTGATACCGATACTGTCCAGCAATTGCTGGTAAATATAGGGATGGTTTTGTTCGAGTAGGCCGTTGCCCAGTTCATCGCAGTAAATGTTGAACAAAATTTCGCCGATAGCGTGATTGGAATGCAGACTCAACTGCCTGACAGCTTGCAGCCAACAGCCGTCAGCTAAAATGGCAGGCGCAAACTGCTCGATTCCCCACAGATAGGCTTGTTTCGATAGTTTTGGTTTTCCCTTAAGTGGCTGGTAGGCATTGACTTCACGCTGGTACAAGGCATCGACATAGCCTTCAAAAACCGGATGCCGATATAGCTTGAAAGGCAGTCGGTTCAGCAGTTTTGACAGGTGCAATACATTGTCCACACGCTTTTTTGCAACGCTTAATACTTCAGGAAATAACTCGGCATTAACCAGGTAGTAATAGCATTCCCTGTTATTGAGTCTGGAATAATTGATTGATGACACCCTGTTTTCATCAACGTCCAGTAAATCTTCAGCTTCTGTAGTAATAATTTCAGGCTTATGTTGTTCCGGCACGGCTGTTTTTTCGCTACCAACCCAGGCTTTCAAGATTTCTTGTTCAGCAGCATTCAGAACACCGAACATCGGCCCGTTAAATTCAAACAGTTTAAGCAAACGGCTTTCGGCAGGATTTTGGCTATCGATAAAAGGCGATTGTTTTAACGCGACCAAAAAGTTTTTGCTGTCGAACGGCGATTCTGAAAACCAGTCGTCCAGCGACTTGCCTGCAAGCTGGATTTTACGATGGTGGCCAAACGCAAACGCGGCTTTTTGCTGGAACAGCTTTGCCAGCGCCTGTTCGCAAGATAAAGTGGTTTCCGATTGCAGGGTTAACTGTCGGCAACAGCGTTCTATCTGCTTTTGATATAGCCAGGCTCCGGTTTGTATTCTTTGCCATAAAGTATCTGCCTGATCGACGTACAAATTTAAATAGTCTTTGATGGTTTCGATGAGCGCAGCAGCTTGGGAATCCAGCAGCTTTTGCCGTTCCGTTATAAAGTGCCGGGAGTCATTAGCTTGGACTGTTGAGAATTGTGCGGCTAAAGTGCGAGATTGGCAAAAAGCCAGCGTAAAGCCCAAAAGTTCAGCAAAGAAAACCCTGGGAAACTGCGCCAGGGCAAGCTGTAGCGCGGCGAGGTCGAACATACAGCCGTCAATTTCTTCGTGTTTGGCAAACGCCCAGGTATGCAAAGCGGGTATGTCCAGGCCTGATGCGAGACACAAGGCCTGATAGGAAGACTTATACTTTACACCGTCGGTTAATTTCAAGTACACGGACAACAGCCTGACAGCCAACGGCGATTGGCTGGTAGCGGCTTGGGAAACCGCTTGTAGCCAGTAGGGTTCCGTTAAAATAATTGGGGCGGATTGCAATAAATAAGCCTTCAGATTTTCATCCGGCAGTCCCGCAACGTTGCCGGGCGCATCAAATTCAAAGCTGATCTTGTCAGCGTGGTATTCCTTGGAAAAATTGGCTTGATAATGCCCGTTAATGTCCAGCAGGTGTTCATTTATATAATGATAGGCAAGCGGCAGCGCGTCGTAATGCTCGCTGATATGAACCAGTGTATAAAACAGGTGGCGGCTATCCTGCGGATAGCTTGACGCAGCCGCATAAGCGGCTTTCGAAAAAACCGGCCTTAATGACGGATCAAAACAATCGTGCAACTTATTCATAAGTTGGCTTTGGTAATCAAATAATCATTAATGACCAAAACATCTAGGCCGCTGGTCAAAAAAACCGCAAGCGCATCGTCCAGCGTATGAACCAGCGGCTTGCCCATCACATTAAAACTGGTGTTCAGTAAAACCGGAACTTCGGTCAATTGATAAAAACTGTGCAACAACTGGTAAAAACGCGGATTCCATTCCTGCTTTACCGTTTGCAGTCGCCCGGTACCATCGACATGGCAGACTGCCGGGATTCGATCCCGCATGGCTTCCTTGATACGCAAGGTCTTATCCATATAGGGCGATTCATGGTAGTTTTCAAAATACTCGTCAGCGTATTCATGCAATACCGAAGGAGCAAAGGGGCGAAAACTTTCCCTGAATTTGATGCTGTTGTTGATATGATCCTGGGTTTCAGCCGCTCTCGGATCGGCAAGAATGGAGCGATTACCCAGCGCTCTGGGACCGAACTCCGCCCTGCCCTGTATCCATCCTACCAGCTTGCCTTGCGCCAACAGTTTGGCGGTAGTCTCGCACAGGTTTTCTGGCAAATGCCGGATATGCAATGAGCCGTTGAACTTGATGAGTTGCTCTATTGATTCGTTACTTATGCTTGAACCTGTATAGGGTGTCAGCAGTTTGGACTGCTTAACCGGCTTCATCTGGCTTGCATGATAAGACAGCCACGCCGCGCCCAACGCACAGCCGTCATCGGCTGGTGCAGAAGGAATATGCACTTGCTTGAAATCGGTGCGGCTGGTTATTTGGCCGTTAAAAGATGAATTCAAGGCGCAACCGCCACCCAGAGTCAGGTTATCAGATTGGGTAACGCTATAAAGATGACGCAATAGCTTCGTCACTATATCCGCAAAAAACACCTGACCGGTAAAAGCGCAATCAGCGGCTTGTTCTATCGGATTGTCTTTGGGGCGTTTGAAAGCCTCCAGTTTGGCTATGTTCTGGAAAAAGTCTTTGCCCGGATGACTGCAATCAAAGCCGTCGATACGAATGGTCGAATCCAGCAACTCATAAAGCTCCTGGTTGAGCTTGCCGTAAGGTGCCAAGCCCATCACCTTCCACTCTTCACCCTTAAGCCAGTCAAAGCCGCACAGTTCGGTGATCTTCATGTAATACAAACCCACGCTGCCGGTAGCCAGGCCTTTGGTTTCATGCAGGCATTCGAGTTTGGAATTTTCGTAACGATAAAATGCCATTGAGCCGTTTTCGCCATAGGAATCAATAACCGCACAGGCGGCCTTGTCGAAGGGGCTGCTGTAACAGGCTGTTGCCGCATGGGTCAGGTGATGGTCGTAATCGGCAAAAGAGATTTTGCATTGGGGATAATGCTCCCGAATGATACGCACCAGATTCAGCCCCGCAGTCACAATGCTACTGCGCTGACAAGCCATCATGTGATGCAGCTGGTAGTTTTCCAGAGGGGAACGCAGTCGTTTGATGCCTGCTTTTAACAGGCCGGGGGCGGACAAAAAACTTGATGCAGACATCACAGCTTCATACAGAGGCCGCTTTTTCCGCCAGTTGATGGCAATGACAATTTCGTCTGGATCAGGACAATACTGCGCCAATAATCCAGGTACATAAAAAAGCTGGTCGGGCGGGCAATTCAATGCCCGTTTGTTTTGCAGGTGGCGCTCGGTCGCCTCAGCAAACAGCACCTCGCCCTGGTCATCAATAATCGCCAGAGCCGGATCGTGATAAGTTACCGACAAGCCTATATAAAATTTACCCACTCCATTCCTCCCGCTTATCCCTTGCGTTTTTTATTATTATGTACAGATATTAGCACCGAACGGATGCTTAAGATAATATCTTCAATATTCCATAAGCCCACCAAAGGTCAAGCCTGATGCAAGTAAAGACTTCAGCAATAAAGCGGCATTCGCGCTGCATAGCTGCGAATAATGTCTTTAACTCAATAATTTTAGGTTTAGTGGTATTCCTGCCTTGTATTTTATGATTTCCAGATTAGTCACTGCCATGAAGGTTATTTTTTGTTTGATTAGCTTTATCAGGTCGTAGACTAATACACATGAATTTATTACGCGGACAAAGGCTAAAACTCGCTGACTTAATCAACGTTAACTCATCCTTTACGATTGAGGCGGTTATTAATGCGCCTGCCGTATGGGTTGATTTTTCCTGTTTCGGTCTGGATGCAAACAGCAAACTTGCCGATGAACGCTATATGAGCTTTTACAATGCACCAACAACACCCTGTGGAGCAATTCAGCTTAAATACGCCGTCAACAATAACACTAATATAATCATAGACCTGAAAAAACTGCCGATAGCTATTGAGCGCTTGGTTATTGCTGCACACATTGATGGCGACGGCACGATGTCACAGCTGCTCAGTGGATCGCTGGCACTGTGTCAGCAGAATGTCAACGCGGCAAATTTTACTTTTGCAGGCAGTGATTTTGCGGCAGAGAAAGCTTTGATGTTAATGGAAATTTATCGCAAGGAAGGCCATTGGCGTATTTGGACCCAGGGCCAAGGCTTTAATGGCGGCCTGGATGCCTTAGTTCGATATTTTGGCGGTACGGTAGCTGAAGAGTCATTTTCACCGCCCTCACAGATAGTAGAACAGCCGACCACCACGGTAACGCCGCAAAGTTTTTTCCAACGTGTTCTGAAACCGTTATTTACGGGTAATAATTCCGCGGATGTACCGAATGACAGCAATTTAAATGGCTATTGGAAACCGCAAGGTGTCTCAGTCAACGTTGCAAACGTTACTATTGGTGGCGGTTTGCTTTATTTCGGATCAGGTTTATCCAGCATTGGATCGCGCTCAACCAGGGAACCAGCGCTTATTAACCCTAATCTTCCGGTTGATAAACTGGCATCCGCAAATTACCAACAGAATCTTCTTTCTTACTGGTCCTCTTATTCTGAAGCCTCGCCCGAGGCCAGGGCCGCTTACATAAAATGGTTACTGCAAGGGCGTAATGACCCCTTGGCTGATATAAGTTATGTGTTTTTATATTTTTATGGACTTGAACGCAGGGCTTTAGTTGATGCTACAACCGATGCCGCTGCAAAAGCGGAATTACCTAAAATTGTTCAGGAAGTCGAACGGTTACTTGAAATATATCGTGGCAATGGTTCTTTTCGCAGCTATGCAACCGGATTTCTGGATTTACTTAAACTGGATTGCACGGAAACACTTTCCTCCAAGCAATATCTTGCCCCGCCGCCGGATTTTAAACCTACCAATTGGTCTTTACCCTTAACCTTAAAATTGGTGTTAGGGCAACTTGCCATGGATAATGAACCCCTGCCTGCCCGCTGGGCATACGCCTGGCTGATGGCAGACCCCACCATACGGCATAGGACACCTGCCCACCGCTGTGCCTCTGAGTTTAATCAATTGTTTATTGGCAAATATGGCGAGGTATTCGGCAAGGGTATGCGGTTGCCTGTCAACAAGACCAAAATCAAAATCTCCTACCACACCGCCAGCCCGTCTTTTTCCTATCGGACACTAGAAAGGAAACTGGATATCCCTGACGTGACCGTGTTGACCAGCCGGATTAAAAAATTACAAACACTAGCGGACGATTGCTCAGAAACGTTAAACGCATACAGCCGATTTTTAGGCCGCAACCCAGGCCTAGAAGGGACGCTTGACGCCTTATTGGAACTGCCTTACACGCTTTGGACAGAAGGGCAAAAAAAGCAGTTGCAGACCATAAAGCAAACGCTTGAAACAACCCAAACCCCTATTGGCCTTCAGTTTGCCAAATTGAAAGCATGGCTGCCCGAATGGCAAACCCTAACAAAACCCAGGGTGCTGTCTTTTATTAACCGTCTGGCCGAAGCCGGATTAGGCATAGAACCCGATCCCCGATTTGGCGGCGGCATTCCCCATGACGACAGCAAAGTGGTCTTGTTCCTGGATGATGGCTTAAACATTTCGCCTTCCCCACGTTATAGCACCGCCGCGTTGACCTTACATCTTGCGGTGATGGTTTCAATGGCTGACGGTGATGTGGGCAAGATGGAAAGGGATTTTCTGATCCGACAAATTGAAGATTGGCTGCATTTGGAATCGGCTGAAAAAAACAGGCTACATGCACATTTGCGCTGGTTGCTGACAGGAAAGCCGGAACTGAAAAGTGTCAAAAAGCGGGTCGAAACACTTCCGTTGCCCGCCCGTGAGGCTTTAGCAAACTTTTTAGTGCTGGTTGCCAAGGCTGACAACATAATTTCAGCAAATGAAGTCAAGGTTCTGGAAAAAATATATAAGCTGCTGACTCTTGACGTGCAGTCGCTGTATGGAAAGTTGCATGGAACAGGCACAGACGAACCTGTAACCGTTCGTCCGGCTGCTTCGAAGTCAGGTGGGTTTAAGATTCCACCACCGCCAGAAACAACAACAGGTGTGCAATTGGACATGAGCCGAGTTGCCGCATTAAAGGAAGAATCCAAAAAAGTAACCGATATGCTGGTTGCTATCTTTGAACAAGATGCAGCAACCGAAACACTTTCAGCTCCACCCATACCAGACAACGAACTAGAGGTAGGTGAAAGCTTATGGGGGCTGGATACATTACATAGTGATTTTATAAAATCACTATGTGCCCGGGCTCAATGGTCTCGATCCGAGCTTGAGGAAATTGCCGCAGATTGTGGCATCATGATGTTTGACGGGGCATTGGAACAGATTAACGAAGCGGCTTTCGATGCGTTTGATGCCGCTTTTACCGAAGGGGACGACCCCATAGACATTAACCAGGACATCTTAAAGGAACTCATTAAATGACAGCTATCCGGGCGAAAGATAGAGATGCGGTAATCCAATCACTGAGCGCAGGCGTCGTGCCGCGCACCGGCCAGCATCTGATACAGGTTGGGCGGGTACGTGAAATTGAAGCTCTGTTGAAAGATATAGGACGCATAGCCGATGGCGGCTCTAGTTTCCGCTTAATCACGGGTGAGTACGGTTCTGGAAAAACTTTTTTTCTCAATCTGGTGCGTAGCGTCGCGATGGAAAAAAAACTGGTCACTGCCAGTGCGGACTTAAACCCTGACCGCCGCCTCCATGCAACCGGCGGCCAATCGCGGTCGTTGTATGCCGAATTGATGCGCAACTTGTCGACACGGGTCAAACCGGACGGCGGTGCATTGGCAGGTATCGTTGAAAAATTTGTCAGTTCTTCGATAACCGAAGCCAAGGCGGCTGGTATTAGCCCTGAACTTGCCATCCATCAAAAACTAGAGCATCTGACAGAAATGGTCAACGGCTATGACTTTGCAGCAGTCATTGCCGCTTACTGGCGTGGTTTTGAGCAAGGCAATGAGCAACTGAAAGCCGATGCCATCCGTTGGCTACGCGGCGAATTCACGACCAAAACCGAGGCGCGAAGTGCTCTCGGTGTCAGAACCATAGTCGATGATGCCTCCTTTTATGACCAGCTCAAACTGATGGGGCGTTTTGTCCGTCTGGCGGGTTACAGCGGCCTGTTAATTGGCCTTGATGAAATGGTGAACCTCTACAAACTGGCTAATACGGCGGCACGCAATGCCAATTATGAACAGCTCTTACGGATACTCAACGATTCCTTGCAAGGCACGGCTGAAGGTTTGGGCTTCGTTTTAGGCGGTACCCCGGAATTCTTGCTGGATACCCGTCGTGGTCTTTTTAGTTATCCTGCATTACAACGACGTTTAACAGAAAACAGCTTTGCCAAAAACGGTTTTGTTGATTATTCAGGACCTGTCATTCGCCTGAGCCGCCTTACCCAAGAAGATTTTTATGTGTTGTTGAGCAACATCCGCCATGTCTATGCGGCCGGCAATCCGGCTGCTTACCTCTTACCTGATGAAGCCTTGCAAGCATTTATGGGCCATTGCCACAAACGCATCGGTGAAGCCTACTTCCAAACACCCAGCAACACCATCACCGCATTTATCCACTTGCTTGCCGTCCTGGAACAAAACCCGACTGCCGATTGGCATGAATTGCTCGGCACTGTTGAAATTGCCGCTGATACAGGTGACTCAACTTTGCAAATCGATGCCCCAACTGATGAGGATGATGAGCTTGTCAGCTTCAAAGTCTAATACTTCCGATAGCTTTTCCCTGTTGGATGAACGCATCCAACGCTGGATTTGGCAATCAGGCTGGTCTGAACTGAAAGATGCCCAGGAACAGGCTATCCCTGCCATCTTGGCGGGTGACCAGGATGTTGTCATTGCCGCAGCAACCGCCTCCGGTAAAACCGAAGCGGCTTTTTTGCCGATCCTTACCCGCTTGCTGTCTGAACAGGAAAAGGTTTGTGTCATTTATATCAGCCCGCTCAAAGCCTTAATTAATGATCAATGGTGGCGGTTGGAAGGCTTATGTGAAACATTGGAAATCCCTGTCACACCTTGGCATGGCGATATTTCCAGCACCCAAAAGCGCAAGTTTAAAAAATCGCCAGTCGGTTGTTTGTTGATCACGCCAGAATCCCTGGAAGCCTTGCTCATGGCCAATGGCCATGCTTTACAAGGACTGTTCAGCGGGCTCCGCTATCTGGTCATTGACGAGCTTCATGCCTTTATCGGTACAGAACGCGGCAAACAGCTCCAATCACTGATGAACCGTATCGATATTGCGCTTAAACGCTTTACACCGCGCGTTGCCTTGTCAGCAACCCTCGGTGATATGGACAAAGCCGCTGAATTCCTGCGCCCCAATGCAATGACTCCGGTAAAAATCATCAAAAGCAACGACGCCAACCAAGAACTTAAAGTGCTCATAAAAGGCTTTATAGATTATCCGCTACGGTTGGCTGACCCAGCCTCCTTGGAACCCAAGGAGGCTGATTTTGAGAAATCGATTTCCCAAGGCACACGGGCGATCAGTGAACATTTGTTCAAAACCTTGCGCGGCAGCAATAATCTGGTGTTCCCCAATAGCCGCGGCAATGTCGAGAAATATGCCGCCCTGCTCCGCAGTTTGTGTGAGAACTTAAGTCTCCCCAATGAGTTCTGGCCCCATCACGGCAGCCTAGCCAAGGAAGTCCGCGAAGAAACCGAAGCTGCCTTGAAAGCAAAAGATCGGCCCGCATCTGCCATTTGTACAACGACACTGGAAATGGGTATCGATATAGGGTCAGTTAAAAGCATTGCCCAGATTGGCTGTGCACCTTCGGTAGCCAGTTTACGCCAGCGCCTTGGGCGTTCGGGACGCCGAGGCGAAGCAGCAATTTTGCGTTGTTACGCCCTTGAAGCGGAACTTACTCCGCATTCACCTTTATCGGATTTGCTGCGTGAAGATTTGGTGCAGTCCATCGCCCAAGTCCTTTTGTCACTTCGGTCTTGGTACGAACCGCCGAAAATAGAAGGCCTGCATTTATCGACGCTTATCCAGCAGTTGCTTTCACTTATCGCCCAATACGGCGGGATAAACGCGGCGAACGCTTGGACTGCACTGTGCGGTAGCGGTGTTTTTGCGAATGTATCAAAACAAGATTTCATCTTGCTACTACGCGAATTAGCCAAAAAGGAAATTTTGATACAAACACCAACCGGCTTGTTATTGCATGGGCGGGTTGGCGAACAGATAGTTAATCATTATTCGTTTTATGCGGCGTTTTCTTCCGAGGAAGAATTCCGGCTTATCCACGGTGGCAAAACCCTGGGTTCTTTACCGCTGAGCCAGCCCGTCGAAAAAGGCACGCACCTGATCTTTGCGGGCAAGCGTTGGCAAGTGCAATCCCTGGACGTCGAAAAGAAAGTGATTGTTGTCATGCCTGCTTTGGGCGGTAAGTTACCGCAATTTGATGGCGGTAGTATTTCCGTTGATGACGGTGTGAGGCAGGAGATGCGCCAAGTCCTTTCAGAATCCCTGCCTATCCCATTTTTGGACACCACCGCAAACCAGTTGCTTCAGGAAGCCCGTGCAACATTTCAGAGAATGGGCTTGGATGCCCAAGTCATTTTAGTCAGTGCCAATACCGTCCAGTTATTTCTTTGGCTAGGTGATCGGGTTATGAACACCCTAGTTTTAATGTTAAAACTGGCTGGCTTTAATGCAGAGAACGTTGGACTTTGCATTGATATCAAGACCAACAATCCAGAAAAATTATTTGACGTATTGGGTGATTTGTCTGCATCGCCTCCACCTGATCCTATGACGCTTGTTGCCAACGTTATAAACAAGCAACTGGAAAAATGGGACAACCTGCTTCCCGATGAACTGCTCGCCAGAAACTATTCATCCCATACGCTTGATGTCGTTGGTGGACATGAGGCTATCAAAATATTGGCACAGCAACTAAAAAACGTATCATTATGATAACTACCGATACTCATCAAAACTAATTTTTGCCTCTGTTTGCCAGGCAGGGATATAGTAAATGTGTAGTAAAGCAATATCCTCCGTATTCCATAACCCGAATAAAGGTCAAGCCTGATGCAACAAGTAAAGACCTCTGCTGTAAAGCCGCCACTGTCGCGGCTGTTAATGATTTTTTACGGTTTTCCGCATTTGACGCATGCCATTGTTGCCTTGCCTTTGGCGCTTTTTATACCTTCCTATTATGCCGATGAACTGGCGCTGCCTATGGCTTCCGTGGGTTTGGCAATTGCCGCTTCCAGGTTACTGGATATTATTTCAGACCCTATTGTCGGCATACTCAGCGACCGGATGCAGACCCGTTGGGGCAGGCGTAAGCCGTGGCTGGGGTTTGGTACACCGTTGCTGATTTTATCGGCCTGGATGGTATTCGTTCCGGGCGAGTCCATTTCGGTAACTTACTTGTTCGGCTGGATCAGCTTGTTGTATTTGGCTTATACCTTTGTTGATTTGCCCTATAAAGCATGGGGAGCAGAGCTTTCAACCGATTATTCCGAGCGCTCGCGCGTCACGGCCTGGCGTGAAGCTTTCGGGTTTCTCGGGCAAATACTGTTTTTGGTAACTTTGATAATCATGTCTCTGAACGGCATTACTGAGGTGCGTTTACAGCTTTTGGCGATTGCCGTCATCATTGCGGTCAGCCAGCCGTTACTGGTTACCGCGACGTTATGGAAAGTGCCTGAACGAATGCCGGAAGTGTTGAACACCGAGCAAAGCCTCAGCAAAGGCTGGCAGGCGCTTGCTTTGATCGGTCAAAACCGCGCTTTTTTGCGCACACTTGCCGCCATCGTTTTATTCGGCATGGCAGTTTTAATGCAGGCGACTTTGCACCGCTTTGTCATCAATCATATTGTCAAAGCGCCCGATCTGTTCGCGCCGATGATTCTTGCCGAAAATATCGGCTCCATCCTGTGCCTGCCGTTATGGATATGGATTTCCGACCGTATCGGCAAGCACCGGGCAGTATCGCTTGCTGCGTTGTGGGTGGCGCTGTGGAGTGTGTTCCTGCCGTTGGTCGGGGAAGGCGACAAGGTATTGTATGTCAGTTTGATATTGCTGCGCGGCAGCAGTCTGGCGTCGATATTCTTTTTATCGAGTTCAATCGGTGCCGATGTTGTCGATTACGATACCGTGGCTTCCGGCAAGCAGCGAACCGGTCTGTATTTTTCGGTATGGGGCGTGGCGAGCAAACTGGCCATCGGCCTGGGTGTGCTGCTGGGTACTTCACTACCGGCAATGTCCGGCTTTGATCCTACTCAAGCTATCCACAGCGAATCATCGTTAATGGCTTTGATGGTTATCTACGGCTGGCTGCCTTGCCTGATTATGATTCTGGGTGTGCCGTTCCTGTGGAATTTCCCGATTGATAAAAAACTCCAGCAAGAATTACGCAATAAAATTGCCGCAGCTGTTGAAGTTAAAAACCCATCATCCGAAAACAACTAAAACCGGGCATCGGCTTTAGTTGCCTGCCAACTCCCGCAACTGTTCATGCTGAATCAATTGCCTAGCGCTGTCGTTATTGGCTACAACGGTGTAAAACGCATATTCAAAAGGGCTTAAATTCAGGGTTTAGGCTTTGCTGTTGGAGCCGATAATTTCTGCTGATTTTAATTCTGAAATGCCAATAAACGATGGGGCTAAGTGGATGCGGTAAATATCAGCGGAAAAGCTTTAACCGCAGTGCTGCGGTTAAAGCTTTGGGGGTTTGCAGGGTTTACTTTCCAGCTGCTGTGGCTTCCGGAACTTCAACCAATCGGCCTGATTTTACGTCGTAAATATAGCCGTAAACCGGAATGTCGGAAGGCACCAGCGGGTGCGACTTGATGCGGATTACGTCTTCAAGGACGCTTTGCGCCTGGTCTTTGATGGTCAGCCAGTCGATGTATTTGCCTTCTGCCGAGCCTGGACCTTCACCGCCGTCATGCCAGCCGCTGGCATCAACAGAAGCGGTTTTCAGGCTGCTGGCGAGCAAGTCGCGCATGATTTCGTCGGTGAACGTCTCCATGCCGCAGTCGGTGTGGTGGACAACAAACCATTCGCGAGTACCCAGTAATTTATAGGAAATAACCAGCGAGCGGATCGCATCGTCACTGGCGCGTCCGCCGGCATTGCGAATAACATGGGCGTCGCCTTCGGAAAGCCCGGCATATTTGGCAGGGTCGAGGCGAGCGTCCATGCAGGTCAGGATCGCAAAATGCCGTCCTGGAGGCATCGGCAAATGGCCTTTGTCGAAGCTGGCGGCATAATCGCGGTTGGCTTTTAATACTTCATTTAATATTTTTGTCATGGTTGTTTCCTGGTGTTTATTATTTTTGTTTTTAATTAAATCTGTTGGGTACTTTTTCAGGTATATTCACTTGGGATATTGCCCAGGCTTTCTGAAAAACTTAATGTATCATTTTTAAAATTAATTGGCTGTATAAAATACCCGGAACCTTTAAGAAGAAAGGCATTGCTTGTTAAGCATCAACGTGAATTCTTTATCGAAAAAATCCATGCACAATCTACCTGAAAAACTTTATAGCGCAACACAAACCCGGGAGCTTGACCGAATAGCCATACAGGATCGCGGCATTCCGGGCTTTGAGTTAATGAGCCGGGCGGGTCATGCGGTTTTTCAATGTCTCAGGGAAAATTGGCCGAAAGCCGAATCTATCGCGATATTCTGCGGTTCCGGCAATAATGCCGGTGATGGTTATGTCATCGCTGCACTGGCGGTACAGGCAGGCTTGACCGTTAACGTCTATAGCCTTGCAGAACCTGAAAACTACAAAGGCGATGCGTTAAAGGCCTACCAGACCTATGCCAAGACGAATGGCGCGTTTATGCGCTTCCAGCCTGGGCAGGTTACCCACGCGGATGTTGTGGTTGATGCACTGTTAGGCACAGGTATTGATCGACAGGTCACCGGGGCTTATGCGGAAGCTATTGAGTTTATAAACAATTCGAGCGCATCTGTAGTGGCTGTCGACATTCCCTCGGGGTTAAATGCCGATACCGGCAATGCGATGGGTTGTGCGGTAAAAGCTGACTGTACCGTAACTTTTATAGCACTTAAGCAAGGTTTATTTACCGGGCAGGCGGCAGAGTATTGCGGCAATATTGTTTATGCTTCCCTGGCTGTGCCGGATGATATTTTCTTAGCAGTGCCATCGATAGTTCGCCGTGTGCTTAGAGCACCGTTACCGCGACGGAATCGTTGCGCACACAAGGGCGACTGCGGACATGTATTGATAATAGGTGGCGACCTGGGCTATACCGGTGCAGTCAGGTTGGCGGGCGAGGCAGCTTTGCGGATGGGTGCAGGGCTGGTTAGCATTGCGACACGGCCAGAACATGCAAGCCTGATGAACCTGAACCGACCGGAACTGATGTGTCATGGCGTGGAAAACTCTGCGCAATTGGCGGCATTACTGGAAAAAGTCGATGTGCTTGTAATCGGGCCGGGTCTGGGACAAAGTACTTGGGCCAAAGCACTTTTTGCTGAAGTGACAAAATCGGCAAAATCGTTGGTCATTGATGCGGATGCTTTGAATATTCTTGCCCATTCACCGGCAACAAAGCCCAACTGGGTATTAACGCCGCATCCGGGTGAAGCAGGCAGGTTATTAAACTGCGTGACGGCGGATATACAGCAAGACCGTTTTGCAGCGGCTTCCGCACTCCAGAAAAAATACGGCGGTGTTGCCGTTCTTAAAGGCGCGGGCACATTGATAGCGTGTGAAGATGAAACTGCTGTTTCCACAACCGGCAATCCGGGCATGGCGTCGGGCGGTATGGGTGATGTACTTTCAGGCGTTATTGCCGCGTTGCTGGCACAAGGTTTTTCGTTACCGGAGGCGGCGCGGCAAGGCGTTTATATTCATGGATTGGCGGCGGATTTAGCCGCACAAAACGGCGGTGAACGCGGCCTGTTAGCCAGCGACTTAATGCCGCACCTCAGACAATTGGTGAATTAATGAAACAGTATCTGGAAAATGAAGCCGCAACAGAGCGGTTCGGGGCAGAACTATGGGCTTTGCTACCGACAAAATGCCTGGTTTTTCTGCATGGACATTTAGGTGCAGGCAAAACGACACTGGTCAGGGGCTTTCTTCGTGCGGGCGGCTATGTTGGGACGGTTAAAAGCCCGACTTATAATCTGGTGGAAGAATATACGCTCGGCAGCCGCAAGATATTTCATTTTGATTTATACCGGCTTACCGACCCTGAAGAGCTGGAATGGATAGGTATCAGGGACTATTTCGATCAGGACGCCGTGTGTTTTATCGAATGGCCGGATAAGGGTGAGGGATTTCTGCCGGAACCCGATAGAACCATCACTTTAAGAGCAGAAGAAGACGGTCGTTGCCTGACAATTGAAGCAGCTGATATGGCAAAAATAAATTAATAAGGCTTGTATAGAAACAAAGACATACTGCTATAATCTAAACCGGATTATCGTTTTTGCGGATGTACGGTTATGAGAAATTACGGCAGGCTTCTGTGTATTTTTGGACTACAGTTAATCGCTGTATCGGCTTTCGCGCAGCCAATTAATATCAACTCACTGACCTATTCCGCTAACCGACATCATACGCGGCTGTTATTTGCAGTGAGCGGCTCGCCTGAACATCGTGTTTTTGTGCGTAACAACCCATCACGCCTGATTATCGACATTAACAATGCCACGCTGGGCAAAGCCTTGTCCCAGCCTTCCGCAGCCAATCCGCTGTTTTCACATGTCCGCGCCTTCCCGAAAAACAATACTGACTTAAGAATTGTTGTTGATTTAAAGCAGTCGCTTAGCCCGAAAAACTTCTCATTGACGTCCAACAATAACGATGAGCATCGCTTGCTTGTTGATCTGGTCAATAAAGAAACCGTTGCTGCGACAATTACGGAAGAACAAGCAGATACAAAACAGGTTGCCCGTAAATCCGAAGAACCGGCTGGTAAACTGAACGGTAATAACGGTATTCAGCAACAAAAACCGGCTCATAAAATAAAGTCTTCCGAAACCACCACCGTTACCAGAAAGGCAAGAACAGTCATCATCGCAATTGATGCGGGACATGGCGGTGAAGATCCGGGTGCCCGTGGTCCCAACGGCACGGAAGAGAAAACCGTAACCTTTGCCATCGCCCAAAAACTGGCGGCATTAATTAACGGACAGCCGGGTATGAAAGCGGTCATGGTTCGTAAATCCGACTATTATGTCGGCCTGCGGGAACGCATGAAAATTGCCCGGGCCGCCAAAGCGGATCTGTTTATTTCGATACATGCGGATGCTTTTCAAAACGCCGACGTTAAAGGCGCGTCTGTTTATACCTTGTCCAGAAGCGGCGCATCCAGCGAGGCGGCACGCTGGCTGGCCGATAGCGAAAATGCATCGGAGTTAATCGGCGGCGTCAGCCTGGATGACAAAGAAGATGTATTAGCTTCAGTACTGCTGGATTTGTCACAAACCGCGACCCAGGAAGCCAGCCAAAATATAGCCAGCAGCGTATTAAAAACATTTCAAAGCACCTGTGCATTGCACAGGGATACCGTACAAAATGCCGGATTCCTGGTATTAAAATCCCCTGATATTCCTTCAATTCTCGTGGAAACCGCTTTCATCTCTAATCCGTCAGAAGAACTCAACCTGCTGAGCACCCGTTACCAGTCAAAGATGGCGAGCGCTATTTTCAACGGTGTGCGCAATTATTTTAAACATTCAGCACCTATTGATAGCCGAGTGGCAAAACTGTAATTTCCCACTCGGCGTTCGGCTGAGTGAAAACATCTCTGGCCTAATCGCGTTGACCTTCCAGGCAGGGTTGAACTATTATGCAGTTAAATGGGCACAAGCCCTATCAGTTCCAGCACCTTGTGCTTAATTACATCGGAGCAAACCTCCGAAGGAAATTTGCAACATGACGAATCCCTACGAAAATTTACCCAGTTCAGCTTTCTGGAAATTGGCAGTTGCCCAAAAAAGTTTGTTCGATATAGAGCAAATATGGAATCCCAGATTCAAGATAGAACCAGACAAAAAAGTTGTTACCTTCGGCTCTTGCTTCGCGCAGCATATTGGTAACGCCTTAAGCAGCCGGGGTTTCTCCTGGATAAGCACCGAAAACGCTCCCGCAACGCTATCGGCAGCTAATGCCAAGCGATTTAACTATGATGTTTTTTCTTCCAGAACCGGGAATATTTATACGACATCCTTGTTGTACCAATGGACGCAGTGGGCTCTGGGCAAGACCAAATGTCCTGAGGAAGTCTGGGAGCAGGATGGAAGATTTTACGATCCTTTTCGCCCCGTTATTGAGCCTAATGGCTTTGCGTCAGCAGAGGAGATGAAACTGTCGAGGAATGTAGCGATAAAGGCATTTAAAAAATGCATAGAAACAGCCGACTATTTTGTTTTCACACTAGGTTTAACCGAAAGCTGGAAAAACAAGGCCGGATATGAATATCCAATGTGCCCCGGAACAGCGGCCGGCGTTTTTAATGAAGCTGAGCATATCTACGAAAACCAGGATTATCCCACTATCATTGAGAACCTGTATTCCTCGATTAAGCTTATGCATGATCTTAATAAAAACATAAAGTTTATCTTGACCGTATCGCCTGTGCCTTTAACCGCCACATATTCAGGCAACCATGTCGTCGTGGCGACTATGGAATCGAAATCAATCTTGCGCGCGGTTGCAGGCCAGGTTGCCAAGACGCTGGATAATGTTGATTACTTTCCATCCTACGAGCTAATAAATAGCCCTACTTCTAAAGGCATATTTTTTGAGCCTAACCAAAGAGGCGTAAACCACTACGGGGTAAGTTTTGTTATGGATCAGTTTTTTGCCTGTCTGGCCAAAAAGTTTGGCGCGTTTTTGACTGAGGACTTAAGCCAGGATGTAAAGAAAAAACCCGAGATAACTGAAAAGAAATCTGAAGCCGATGTTGTCTGTGAAGAAGAGCTTCTTAACGCGTTTGGCGGAGGAAAATAAATGCAAGCAGAGCTGACAAAACCTGTGCAATCAATTTGCGTCATAGGCAATAGTTATGTAGGTGCAATGTTCAAAGCTTACGGAAACCGTAAAGATGAACTTCCTGATGTAAAAATTGATTTTTATACGGCAGCCGGGCGGGATTTTCCGCTGCTCGATATTGTTGGCAACGGCATCGCCAATGTTAAATTCTCAAATAAAAAAGAATTCGCCAATATCAGTAACTATGACGCCTATTTTATTTATGGGGATATGCTTTCTACCCACGGCGTTATTCAGATGGAGCGTGATTTAACAAGATTTGCCTACTCCAGGCAGGTCATAAATTGTGCAATTGTTGACAGCATAAATTCATCATGCACTTTTAAAATTTACAGCAAATTAAAAAAAATCACGCGTGCCCCCATATATATCTTGTCGCACAACATATTGCAGGTAACCAAACTATCCCTGAGCAAGGAACAATATTTTCAATCTATTAGCGTAATCGAGAAAATACTGGGCGAGAATATTTATCATCCCTTCCCGGAAGAATTATTTGATGAGGCGTTTGTACCAAAAGAACTTTATTACAGCGGTTCGGTCAAGTTAAATGGTCAGACTGCCACTGAAGTTGCAGGGCATGATCGGTATCATATGAATGAATTGGGTGGGTCGTTGATATTGGATAGCATTTTAAAAAGAGCCGCTAAATCCTGAAATTTACAGGTCATTGATCCCTTTGTAACGGCACATCCATAGATAATAACCAGCCATTCAATTGAAGCATAATAGCAATAGCGACCTTTCGCACCATATCCTGCCCAATTCCGCAACGATGGTAGGCGTTTGTATCATAGTCATCAGCATTGTTAAAGGTATGCCCGCAAACTCAGTCAACTATTTTATTGATAAGGCTTTGGCTGTAGACAGCTTATTATTCATGATTAGTGCGCTCCTTTCCTTTTTATCGATTCGTTTGGAGTGTTCTACCGTCGGTCTGGAACGTTTGGCGGAAGTCATTTTTATCTTGGCTCTGGTATCGATGACGCTGATTGCGATGATTTTTTCTTTCGAAATTGTTTAATTTAAACCCTGAAATACAGGAATTTTTATATTTTCGGCTAACTTAGGTTCTGTTGACATTTCATCGTAGCCATAAGAGTACAGAGGCAAATGACAACATCCCCCTGTAATTAATGGCCTTTTTCTCATATCTGGTGGCAATCCTGCGGTAGTGTTTGAGCTTGCCAAACA
>Ga0208754_100093_pt1 | contig 66460 bp, 39 predicted proteins | sample LakWasMet55_HOW8_2_FD_183889 | JGI IMG/M metagenome (GOLD analysis project Ga0208754, IMG submission 183889) | Freshwater sediment methanotrophic microbial communities from Lake Washington under simulated oxygen tension - Sediment Metagenome... | ecosystem: Environmental > Aquatic > Freshwater >... | reverse complement strand
ACCCTCTGGGGCACAAGTAAAGTCTTCTACTGACATGGCCCTTCTCCCTCATGAAGTTGCTTTTGGTAGAACAACTCTACGGGAGTCGCGGCCTTGTCTTCAATTCATTTAAAGTTGAGCTTCGCGTATATTTAAGTATTGTTTACCTAGCAATTGGCAATTACCTACTTTCGCATAACAAACTGCCACACTATCATTGGCGTTAAGCGGTTTCACTTCCGAGTTCGGGATGGGGTCGAGTGGTTCACGCTTACTATGGTCACCAGTTAGGCATCGGTATTGTAAAGCATTAAACATACATTCTATGGTCATTATTTTTAGTGGGTAGGTTGGGTGAGGAACAAATCCCAACAATAATCCATCTTGTCCAAATTCGTTGGGATTTGTTCATCATCTCAACCTACAATCGATTGTTATTGTGTCCTGAATGGGTAATCCCCCTTCCAGCTCCCATTACACTCGTTCCTCATACTACAAATCTACTGCATCCAACATCTGACTATACTTTTGCCATTCGGGATACCACATCGTATCAATGTCATATAGACACACAGATTGAATTTTGTGTGATTAAAGGTATAGTTTATATACCATGACTACATTTGAATTCGACGAAACCAAAAGTCAGGTCAACCTTGAAAAACATGGTATTGACTTTATCGACGCACAAGCACTTTGGAATGATCCAATGCTCTTGGAAATTCCTGCAAAAACCGTAGATGAGCCGCGTTATCTGATTATTGGTGTGATTAACCGTAAACATTGGTCTGCGGTGATTACCTATCGTGGCGCAAATGTTAGGCTTATTTCTGTCCGTCGCTCACGCACCGAGGAGGTTGCACTGTATGAAAGCTAACGATTTTGAGCAACAATTTGATGACAATACTGACATTACCGCTGAGTTAGATTTATCAAAAGCCAGGCGCGTTTTACAAACACAAAAGCGGGTCAATGTGGATTTCCCAACCTGGATGATTGAGTCACTTGATCGGGAAGCCAGCAAATTAGGCGTGACTAGACAGTCTATTATTAAAGTTTGGCTGGCAGAACGGTTGGAAAAATCAGCATTGAGCCATCCATCAAATGGGGCTTAGAAGAATGTAGATACTCTGTTCAATTTCAAGTTAAATTTCGCTAATTTTTACTATCCGTTACATTCTGGAATTGCATAAAAACGGGTGTTGTCGAAAGGTTCATTGTGTTTCAACATTCCATGAATAGCATGGAGTAGTTTGCGCATGATCGCGCAGACAGCCTGCAATGGTTTTTTGCCGTTAGCCACGAGATGCTGGAAATAAGCTTTGACGTGAGGGTCATGCTGTTTAGCGCTCAAGGCTGGCATATAAAGGGCGGAACGAAGATGACGGTTACCGGCCTTGGATATGCGCGTTTTTTTGTGAACGCTTTTGCCGGAGTCGAAAGCCCGTGGATCAAGTCCGGCAAATTTTACCCATTCTCGATGTGAAAGGTCTGGCGGCAGTAACAAGAGCTCGCCCATGAGCGCAAGGGCACGGGTATTGCCAATGCCCTTGATGCCGATCAGTAAGGCCAGAACTCGCTCAAGATTGGGATATTTGCCAATCAAGATCAGCGCCTCAGCTGTTAAGCTGTCAATGCGCTTCTCCAATTGGGCAATAGCCAGTTTGACATCCTTGAGTATCGCTTTCGGAGTTTCCGACGTGGCGATTAGCGCATGCAGATGGTTTTTAGCAGCCGCTTTCTGACCGGTTAGTACGTCAATGCGGCGAGCGAAACTGCGTAAAGCGAACATCTCATTGGACGGACGAGTCCACGCAACGAAGTCCATTCTCGCGGCGTATTCGGACAAGGTATTGGCATCGACCGCATCGGTTTTGCTGTTTTTCATCAAGACCTTGGCAAAATTGTGGGCGGCTTTGGGATTCACCACCCTGAGTAACACGCCGGCATCATGGAGGGCTAGACTTAAGTCAAAGTGATAGACACCCGTAGCTTCCAGGCAGACGATGATACCAGGCAGCTTAACCAACTTCTTCACCAATCGATTTCGATCAGCGGGGGTGTTGGCGAACTTCTGTGGATCAAATGGTTTGCCGTTCTTGCGAACAACCAGAATCAGTTCCTCGGCACCGACATCGATACCTGCGAAAAGCACTGGCTTGGCTTCAAGGTCGATATCTTTAAATTGAGTGTTCGTCATAATTGTTTGTAAGCATGGAATTAAAGAAAGTAGACTATTTACTGGTTCCCGACCCTGCATAGGCACCTACCTTCCTTGTGTATACAGGCTCTAAGCCTCAGATACTCCACGGTATGGGTGAATAGGGCGGGGGCTAATCTACGCGACAGGCTCTGGTTAATAACCAGTCCTCAGGTCGGGACGGCCTCCCAATAAACTGTTAAAGCTTACTTGATCTCTTTGTCCAATATTTATTTTAAATTTAATCATACAAGGTCGGGTTAGCGACAGCGTAACCCGACGCAATCCGCACCAAAATGTCGGGTTACGCTTTCGCTAACCCGACCTACGAATTTCGAATATCCCCATCAATCCAACCTAGAAACCTCTTTAGTTTCCTTCATCCGCAAAGACACCACCAAAGCCAAAGCCGCACAGCCACTGACATAATAAGCAAACCACTCAGGATGTCCGACGCTTTTCAGCCATAAGGCCAGATATTCGGCGGTGCCGCCGAACAGCGCGACGGTGAGCGCATAAGGCAAACCCACACCTAAGGCGCGGATATGCACGGGGAAGAGTTCGGCTTTGACGATGGCGTTGACGGAGGAGTAGCCGGAGATAATCAGCAAGGCGCAGGTGTACCAGATTAGGGCTGATGCCATGCTTTGTGGTTGCGACAGTTGCGTAAGAATCGGCACGGTAAACACCGTCGCCCCTGCACCAAAGGCAATCAGCATAAACCGCCGTCCGACAAAATCGGAAAGCAAGCCGTACAGCGGTTGGATGACCATAAACACCAGCAGGGCGAGGGCGGAAATGGTGGTGGCATCGTCTTTACTGAATCCGGTGGTGTTGACCAGGAATTTTTGCATGTACACGGTGAAGGTGTAGTAAGACACTGTGCCGCCTGCGGTGAGCGCGACGACGGTGAACAATTCTTTCGGGTACTTGAGTAGTTCGCGCAGATGGGCATTGCGGCTGGAAAACGTGTGCTGTTCGACAAACGCAGCGGTTTCCGCCATGTTACCGCGCAATCCCATCGCAATAACCGCCAACAAACCGCCGATGACAAACGGGATGCGCCAGCCCCATTGGTGCAATTCTTCGCTGGTCAACAGCCATTTTTGCAAGACCATCAACAACACCAAGGCCAGTAATTGCCCCAAGACAATAGTGACGTACTGGAAGCTGGAATAATAGCCGCGCCGTTTGCTGTGCGCCATTTCACTTAAGTAAGTAGCCGAACTGCCGTATTCGCCGCCAATACTAAAACCTTGCAGCATCCGCGCAAACAGCAACAACGCAGGTGCCCAGCCACCAATGACGGCGTAACCGGGTGTGCAAGCGATAATCAGCGAACCCAAACACATCAAACTGACCGACAACAATAACGCGCTTTTGCGGCCTTTGCGATCCGCCATGCTGCCTAGCAACCAACCGCCTAAAGGCCGGAAGACAAAACCCACGGCAAACACGGCGGCGTTGTTCATCAATTGCGCGGTTTGGTCGCCTTCGGGAAAGAACGCGGGGGCAAAATACAGCGCAAAAGCCGCATAAATCGCCCAGTCGAAATATTCCACCAAATTACCGACCGAGCCGCTGAAGATATTGAGCAAACGATATTTGTGCGAAAACTCAGGCTGTTGCTGGTCAAGTTGATGATTCACAAGCCAATGGCTCCAAGGCTTTTGTCGTTTATGGAAATGATGAAATGCCATTGTAGCGTTCAAAGCATGTTCCTGACATATCTCTGACAGCGATTGATGTGCGGCTTGGTGTGTGTCGTTGATAGATTTCGTAGCAAACGTAATCGGCAACAAAAAATGTCGGGTTACGCTGACGCTAACGTGATCTACAATTGCAGGGGCCAATATGTGTTGCTGAAAAAGGCCGGTGAAAGGATTGATCCCAACAAGTTATGGGGGGCAATCCTGATTACGGTTTGAAAATGACTTGCTGCCATGCCTGTTGATCGGCGCGCTTTAGGCCGGAGCTATTGGCAGTCCTGTTTGATTTACGCGCCTACGCTTTTAACAGTCACGGTCGCGGCTATAAGCTGCGACCGTGACGATGCTTACGCTAAGCGGTGCCAATCCATGAGCACCAACTTAGCAGCCTACAAATACCTTAAAAATCAACTTGAGTGCGGAACTCTAACATATCCAGGTTAGCGTTATTAAAGCTGCGGCTACGTGCTTGTCCCGCGCCACCTGCGTTATTATCAAGCGTGTTGATATTTAACACGTGAATAAAGTTGCCCATAACACGGACGTGCGAAATAGGATACCAGTTTAAGCCGAATTTAACGGTATCTGCTTCACCGCCCCTGATCACACCGGAGTTCAGATTTAAATAGTCATAACCGGCAGCCACTTCCCATGCACCCCAGCCACTTTTCAGATCAAAGTTGTGATTGGGCTTGATTCTATCCCAGGCACCTGTCTTGGCCTTGTAAGTGCGCGATTCGCCGGTTAAAAAGTAACTCATATAACCGTAGTAACCTCTCAGTGAGTCGCCGCCGCTGCTATACCCTGCACCGAAGACATCTGTTTGGATATACTCTGCCTGCGCTGAAAATGGGCCATATACCACAGCGGTTTCTGCACCGTAGCGATTAAAGCTATCTATTTGGCGAGAACCGGGCGCACCTTTAACACCCCTGCTCAATCCACCGGTATTTAAAATATTGGTACGATCAACGTTGCCATCGGTTGTGGCGCCGAATGCAACGCCTTGCCCTGCGCTGTCGCCGAGTGAAGTACCGGAAGATAACGAACCATCGTTGTTATAAGCGGTATTGACGTTAGTGTATGATCCTGAACCGCCGATATGCCAAAACTGGGTCTTGCTTTCCATCCACGGCATCCCGCTTACCCGGCCGGTAACTTCCCAGCCGGTATCACCTGCACCATTGTTGCGGTTGTTACTACCGTTTGAGTTAACCGACGTACTGCTGGCCCAGCCACCTACAGGTTCAGTTTGTAAGGCAGCGGCAACCTGCCAGCGTTCTTCCGAGTAATTGGCACCTATGCCTGTTTTATAAGTATTAGGGTTATCAATGAAGCTGTTAACCGCCATATTACGTTCGATGAAGGTCAGGAAGCGGTTGCTGGTTGCTTCTTCCAAGCTGAACGGCTCTTTAAACGAACCGACTTTAACCGAGAAAGGTTTGGAAAAATTCAGCCGCACAAACGCATCGGTAATACCGGCAGCAACCGAACCATTGCCGCGACTGAAATCATATTCAAACTTGTAATCGTAATCCTTGAAAAAAGTACCTTCGACGCCAAGACGGGCACGGCGGACGTTGACACCATCATTTAACTGGTTAGGCAGGCTGACAATGGAGGGATCAACAGGACCGGGTTCGTTGATCGGATTGATTTGTGCGTCTGTTTGAATACGTCCGTTAATAGCGGCTTTAAAATTACCGTCCTTGCTTTTGAATTCAATACCGTCATCGAGCTTGATCTTATATTCTTCTGCTTCTTTTGCATGTTCCTCGAGAGCGGCGATAGCCGTGGTTTTCAATTCCAGGTCTTCTCGAATCGCTTGTATTTCCGGTGATTCTGGCTTGGCTTCAGGTTGCTTGGCGGCATCCTCAACGCGTACAAAGGAGCCCATTTTTTCTCGTCCCCGGCCTGGCTCTGCATAAATTTGCTTGGTTTTGCTATCAACATATAGATCAATGGCAAAAGCGGCGGATGAAGCGCTAGCGCTCAAAAGAGTAGCGACGGCCAAAGTCAGTTTGGGGTATTTCATGGTTTGCTCTCAGCTATTATTAAAAAACTGAGGCAAGAGTAGGCGATAAATATTACAGTTATATTACAATTTAATGACGCTTATGTTACATACGAGCAACATAATGATTATTATAATATTTTATAACGACAAAAAGCTGATGGTTATGCAAATATCCGCAAGAGCCGACTTAAAATCCCGGTCTGTCTGGCTAGCGATATACTTCGCCGTGGCACAGCCAGTCCTACTCATCAACGCAACTTGTTAGTGGCGATTAAACAACGATCTAAAAAGCGCTTGGTTTTCTGCTTCGCTAAAATCTGAAAACGTTGCAGTAAACTCTTTACGCGTTCTGCATTTTCTGGAATCAAGGTCTTGAATTAATACCCCCATCGCCAGAAAGGTGTTGACGGGAGTATTGTTCGCCAACATTTCCTCACTAAATAATCTTAAATTGTATTCCTGAACCTGATAGTCCTGAAAATCGCCCAAAACTTCCTGGAGCGTTTTCAGGCTCCTGATTAAATGCCTTAATTGCTGCTCAGGGTAAAAACTCTGGAAAAACTCCATCAGGTAACGTAGTTTTTTACAGGTTTTTCTTAAACTATGCAGGGTTTCTGCCGGTGTTTGCGTTTCAATGGCATTGCCGTCCTGTAGCACACGGCTATAAATTTTCCATATCCGCAGATCTGCCAATTGCTTGATAGGCAGTTTTGCATTGGTTTCGACCGGGTGGTTCTGGACAGGCTCTTTAAGGTAACTTTCCCATTCCAGTAGAGTGGTTTGATATTTGGCAGATCGCAACCTTTTCGCCAGCTCCTGCTGCGCTTTTTTATGTTTCACAAGCAGAAATTCATAAAGCGGATTTAAGTCTTCACGTATAGAAGCAGGCAGGCTGGCCTTATAGTGTTCAAAATTCAGCAGATAGACATCCAGATCACGACCTGGACTGGTGATCTGCCCGAGCCAGGAGAAAAACTCGCTGTAGTAGGCACTGACGGCACCCGGCAAGACATCTTTAATCTGGCTTAGCCCGGAACGGGTTCTCCGCACTGCAACCCTGAAATCATGCAAAAACTCGCTATCGGTGTCGTTTATTACGCCTTGCTCGTTATCTTTAATAACTTTCAGCAGATGACTGTAAATATATTTGCTGGCAATATCGGCACGCATACCCGGGTCCAGGTTGATATGCAGTTTCGATGAGTATTCTTTAGGTTTGCGGCCCTGTAATTTTAAGGCCGCTAGCAAAACCGGCTGCTCTGTGCTGATTAACCCCAGCTCTGTTGTAAATATGGCTAAAATTCGCTCGGCGGCTTTGTCATACCCCTTGATCGGCTGCACTGTTACCCGGCTATTTAAGAGTGCGTATTCCTCTATCAGCAAGCGCAGTACAGTTTTGTCATGTTTGTTGAATATATTCAGTTGGTAATGTTCATATTCCAGGGTACAAATGCTTAATAATGCCCGCATTTCCAGTATGGGTTCCAGAATACTGCGTATTTTGCCCGGTTTGAATTGCTTGCTGAACGCAGGAACTTCATTCAGCGCCATGCTTGCCAAAACCCGATGGTTTGCGAAATCGCTTAAGGCCAGGATTGATGCAGCTTTTGATCGATCAAACTCACAAACGATGTTGTGTTCAAATAATCGCCAGTCAAAGCTGTCGTAATAAGTCTTGAGGGAGAACTGTTGCGAAGCCAGTTGTATGTCGACTTTGGTGCTTATTTTCGTAAGGAACTTTTCAACTGTTAAACCCGCAGGCAACTCAAATTGTGAGGACATATTTATGGTTTAAGTCTTGACATGATTCAGGATAACCCCTTTTGTAACATTACAGTATTAATATTTAAAGACAGTTTTAAGTATGTAAAGGAAATAAAGCTGCTATCTAACAACCCTGGGCAACCGCCTGGCCAGCTTACTTCGCAGAGATATAAACAAGAGACAGTGTCAGGGGCGATTCGTTTAGATTTATAGCCGGTAAATCAAAATCAACAACTACCGTTATTTTTTGAACAAAAAAATTTAACTTGACTCATCATCAACTGTCAAACCGGGCAAGTTTTTTGTGCAGTGATTATGGGGCTTTGGATGGCTTGAAGCCTTAGAAATCATCGATGGAAGTCCGATACGCCTGTAAAAACGAACTCTGAAACTTTAATATTCACCGAGCGCTTCAAAACCGATATTCGAAGCCACCCCAAAAAGCGCGTGGTGCACCTGGGCCTATCAGGGTGCTGCTTTGCCAATCATTTGAATTGTAATTCCAGCCGCTTGGGCCTATAGCGCCCAATTCCGAGGGTGAAAACGGGTTGACGCCCAGCCGTCCGGCTGAAGCATAGCGGCGGTCAAAGATATTGTTAATCATGCCAAAAACAGAGAAGCCCTTAAACACTTCGTAACGGGATTTTAGATTAAAGATCGCATAGCCGGGCACTGTGCCGGCATCCTTGAATTGACGGCCCTGGATCAGCACATAGCCATCGCCGGTAAGGTTGGATTGCTCCGTGTAATTGTAAGCGCCTTGCGTGTGCCCGTTGTTTTCATTGCCGCGCACATACGAGGAGGAATGCGCCACCATAGTGACACCAAACTCCCATTTTTGGGTCAGGTGCAGGTTTACCGTGGCATTGAGGTTATGCAGGGGCATTCCGGGTATGCGGTCGCCAGGGTTGACTTGAATCATATCGACGGCGGGTTCCAGGGGTTTGCCATCCGAACCATAGCTTGGGGAAAAGGAGTTGTCCCGGTTTTCGGCACTGCTGTTGTGCGGACTTAACATGATCCAGGGCGATTGGAAAGTGGCTTCGGTTAAGCTGTAATTAGCCCTGAAATCAACAATTCCCGCTTTGCCCGAAAAGCCGAATTCAATACCTTGCCGGCGCGTATCACCAATGGAGTCAAAAAAACTCCGGTTGGCGGTAATGCCGACCAGGTAAATGTCATCTTTCAGATCGGTTCTGTAAATACTGGTATTCCATTCCCAGTCAGTGAAGGCTTTGCCGCGCAAACCAAACTCATAGGAGTTGGCAAAGATTTGCGGTAAAAACGGATCGCCGGATAAGGTGGTTGGTAAGGTACACGAACCGCCTATTGTCGAGAAACTTTTCGGCGTCAGCGGCGAATTGGGATCGCCTGGATTTTCTGGGACTAAGCTGCCATCAAATGCACAGCCCAGTTCTACGCTGGAAGGCGTACGTGTGCCTTGGCTCCAGTTAAAAAATACATTCAAATCTTTGTAATCGCTGTCCTTTTTCTTAAATGGTAAATAACTGAAACCGAGCGATGGGTTGAACGAGGTATAGTCGAAAGTTTCCGATGTCGGTGTTTCGCTGTATTGTCCAAGCCCGTAATAAGGGTTTTGTGATTGAAATACGTCCTGCATCCAGTTTGACCTAAAATTGTAATTGGCAGCCTCCGGGCAGGATGAGGGATCAGTGCCCGAACAGACAATAACCGTGGGACGGTATTGATTGGTATCGAGGATTTCATGCAGGTTCTGGAAACCCGCACGAGTCCGCGCCGTCATGTTGTTTTTAACCCGCGTCTTATTAAAACGTCCGGCAACACTGAGATGGAAGTTTTCCCAGGGTGAATAAGTTTCGTTGAAATAGCCGCTGAAAGTCGTGGATAAACCTGTAAAGGCATTGTTGTGTATGTCTTCGCGCCCTGCGGTAAAGACAGGGTCAATTTGTGCCGGATCGTTATAAACGCGATGGGCGGCATCAATCAAGGCTAAACGCTGGCTGGTGTCAAAATCGGTGCCCGCCGCATCAATAGAACCGCCCACCATGAATTTATGTTGGGAGCCATTCCAGTTCAATTGCAGGGAACCGCCGTCAGTCAATTGACCAATTGCCGTCTTGCTCAGTACGCCGATCGGTGTGCCGTCAACCCAGCCGCTGGGTGATAAATTGGGATTTCTTTTGGTTTTGTCACCAAAGGCACCATTGCGTGGGCCATTGCTGACACGGGTATAGCTTAGCTGGTCACAATCAGGGTCCATAGGCGGCACCTCAGCTAAAAAATTTTCATCACCCGGTTTTAATGGGGCGTTTATCGAGCCTGGATCAATGATGCCATCGAAATCGGCATCCAGTCCGTAATCAGGAATGCCGTCGTGGTTGGCGTCCTGATAACGGCAAACCGGTTGGCCTGTCCGGGTTTTGCCGGTGGTTTGCAGAGGATCGCCCTGACCCCCGCTCATCTCCCGAAAATCTTCGTAAATATCACCCGCTACAGAATTCCGGCTACTGTCACGACGGTAAATCTGCCCGGTTAAACTCCAATTATCATTCAGGAATAATTCGCCACCCAAATTATATTGTTGCAGCTGATTTTCGGTGCTGTCGGGTGACGTAAAAACCGCTTCCGGGTTTTGTTGGTATAAATCCGTCGGAATCAGGCCATTGCCCAACAGCGTATTGCCAACCACCAAGGTACTAAAGCGCAACGAAAAACTGTCTTCCCACCAGTCGAAGCGGGAAAAACCCTGCATGACTTGAGACGGTGAATTAACCCGCCAACCTTCTTCATCGAAGCCCGTGAAGGCTACAAACGCACCGAGCTTGCCGTTATTCCAACCTGCCGATATTTCACCTTTTTTACGATCCCAGGAGCCGCCCTGAAATCCTACGCTAACGCCGGGATCGTCAAAACCATTCTTGGTGCGTAGCGTCAGCGCCCCTCCTAGGGTATTCAGTCCAAATAACGGATTGGAACCGGGAAAAATATCCATGCCGGATAGGGCATTCATCGGTATCAAATCCCAGTTGACGACATCGCCAAACGCTTCATTGACCCTTACGCCATCCAGAAATACGGATAATCCCTGGGGCGTTCCAATCTGCGGGGATGCCGAAAAGCCGCGATAGGTAATATCCATTTGAAAAGGATTGCCCTGATAATCATTGATATTCACCGACTGTAGACGGCTGTTCATCAGATCGCCCAGACTGGTAGCCATAGACTCCCTAATATCCTTGCTGGTGATGGATTGCACGTTGCCGGGAATTTGTTCTTTATTCAAGTTCAAGCCTTCCATCGGGCCGATTTTTTTTGGCCTTTTCGCCTCGACGACCACTGTTTCCAATTCAATAACTGATTCCTCGGAGGATGCCGCAAAGCAGCCGGAAGACCAGGCTAGCTGCGAACCCAACAGGAGAAAAAAATGACGGGCAAGCAGTCGCTTCAATGCTTGGGTAATAGGTGTGAGTTCCATATCAATGTGTGTCGGCTAAAAAGGGATCCTGAGCGGATTTGTGGTGATTAGTTCGGCGGCAAGCATGGTAGTAGGTATTTTCAGGAATTTATTAGGAATAATTCCCGATAACTGCGGGAATTATTCTAATTCTGTGTCGAGACATATTCCTACCTGGCATTTGTTTGTAGAATCCCGCGCCATAACAGCGGCTTAAGGCGTGGCCGGGCAGCCATATTGGCGTTTAAATTTTTGATTGATGGTACTTAAATAATGATGAAGACAACGGGTAATGCCCTGTGGATACCATTGACTTTGATAGTCAGCCTATTGGGAATAGCGTTGTTTTACCGCAATGGTGTTTCGCCATCACCTCAGACTGACTTCCTGAAATCTTCCAAGCAAGATTCCGAGGCCGCTTCCCGCTTGCCCCATCAAATATCAAATGGCATCAAGCCGTTAATCGAATCCCCCGCTACGCCTTTTAAAGAGGGTGCTGTTGCCTTAGCCAAGTCCCAAAAACCAATAAAACTACCCGGCGTATTTCGTGGCGATTGGGGTGAAACACCTGTTTACATGAAGGATGACCGGGTCAACCACGAGGGTGCGGTGTATCTGAGTTTGCTGGATGAAAACCAGAATCAGGTGCCGACGTTAAATCCCGCCTATTGGCAACTCATTAAGCCGGCAAAAGACAGGGATCCGGCACAGTGTTTGGCACCTGCGCCAGAAGCAGATTTGGGTGAATGCGATTTTACAGGTGGTTCGGTTTTGAAGGATATGGATTTAAGCGGCGCTAATCTTACCAATGCGAGGCTAAGCGGTGATTTGGGTGTGGCTGATCTGAGTGGCGCCAACCTGAGCCAGGCGGCGGTCTTGGGTTCGCTCATTATTGGCCCGGACACACGGATCGATCATGCCAATTTATCCGGCCTGCAATCGGACGGGAATAACCCTGTCATTGCTGAAAGTGCCGATATGAACAACAGTAATCTTGCCAATGCCAATCTCTATGGTGCCCGAATGAAAGGTGTCAATTTGGAAAATGCCACATTGACAGGCGCAAAACTGACCGGGGCTGATTTGTCTTCCGCACAATTATCGGCGGCGACGCTTAAAAAAACCGATTTGACCTATGCCAATCTGGCATCAGGCAACTTTAGCCATGCCTCCATGAATGAAGCCAACCTGTCTGAATCGAGCTTAAGCGGTGCCGACTTTTCGCAGGCCAATCTTCAGCAAGCGAATCTGTCAGGGGCCGATCTGAGCGAGGTTGATTTTTCCGGTGCCGACCTGAGCGGCACCAACTTTACGGGTGGTCGTGGTGCGGACACGGCACATATCGACCGCCAAACCAATTTCACATCCGCCATTTGCCCCGATGGCGTGACCGTGGATGGAATACAGGTGACAACCTGCGTCGGGCATGGCTTTTAATGGCAGGCCCCATCAAGGATGAAACATGATGTCTGCTATTCAACTTAGCTGGCTGGATGACAGATGAACTGCAACAACGACTATAAAACTTTGAGAAACAATTATGAACAAGATCGCAACACGGAGCCTTACGATAGGCTGCTTATTATTTGCTTCAGTACCTGTAATGGCAACCGGCTTCGTCTCACTGGCCGCTACAGGCTATCGAGTGCCTGGCGGTACCTCGGCTTATACGCTCTGTAACGTAACCGGTGACTTTGGATCCAGTCCTGACGGATCGATACCGCCCACTTTTACGCCGGCACCGGGTGCTAATAACACTTGTGCAATCCCTAGAATACCTACAGGTTATGTTCAGACAGCCAACACCGTCCGCAGCATCGTCATGAAAAATGCTTATACGATTAATACAAATGTTATTGTGGGAAGTGTGACCGACCGGGTTTGGCGGAGCGGGACGAGCTGTATTTACGGAGCCAAAATTGTGCTACATAATAAAGATTATGATCGCAGGGCAGGCAAACCCGGTGTGCAGTATTTTGAAATTAACGATATTCTGCGTGCAGGCTTTAAAACAAGGACTCCCGCGATCGCCTACCTATTTTCAACAGACGCCGATGACGTATTGTACCGGGCCGGCTTAACTTTAAAGTCCGTCGTTCATCGCCCGGGTGATTCGCCCAGACCATTAACATCAATCGCCCCTATAAGTAAGAACTGGGTGGATTTCACCACCGACATAAACTTTCTTGACGACGATGGTTCGTCCGTAAGGGATTCATCCTGGTTATTGGTTAGAAGTACCTGTACAACTGCCGCACCAACGACACTGACAGGGGCGTTGAAGTTTCGTCAGATGGGTCAGGAAGGGCAGCCCAATATTGAAATCAGCGTGCCTGGATATGCGCCTGCCGGTGCGAATATTCTTCAGTAAGGTAGCCACTTAAAATTATCTATTCATTTGACTATGTCGCTCAAGCGGGACGGATTTTGCAAACCCGTCCCGAACGCTTTGACGTTGCCACTATCATTGAAACTTATGAGAAGCCTTAAGCTCACGCCGGAACAAAATTGGAAGTATGTCCACAGATAACAACTAGCCTGCTTTAAGTATCAATGCCCCTAGTTCACTCGCGCTAACCTGTTGTCCCTGACCTGATAACTCATGGATAGGCGACTCTGTTTTCCAGATAAAATAATCAGTGTGTCCATCCGGCTCACCCAACATCTGGTAAACAACCGGCATGATCGGCACATGGTCTCCATACCAGCAAAGCATCCCTGCTCGTTGTTCTGTTTGGGAGTATCGCTGCAAGCTTTCCTTAAGATTTTTAATCATCAGATCGGCATTTTGTAAATGGCGCAGATAAACAGTCAGGTCTTCGCTACCTGTTGGTGGTGTTTGCCGGTAAAAAGTTTCATTGTCAGCAAATTCAGGTCGCTCAAGATGCAACGGGCCGTGGTTCTCCATCGTTATGGCAAAGATAAATACGGGTTTTCCCTTGCTTTCTGCCTGACTACTGGCCTGTTGACTTAAAAGCTCATTGATTTTGTCCGCTACGGCAAGATCAGCAATGTATTGACCTGATTTTTGCTGGCTGTTAAAACTTTCAATATCGATAAACCGATCAAAACCCATACGTGGAAATACTTGGTTGCGCAGGTAAAAGCTAGCCGGATAAGGATGTATGCAGATAGTTTCATAGCCTAGCCGTTGCAGATGGCTGACCAGATTGGGAATGCCTTGTTTGGCAAGCTGGCGGTAGGGGTTAAAGCGATGGATACCCAGTTGCTCCTCAGTCAAACCGCACAGGAACGCGCATTCGGTACGCACGGTATTTGCACCCCAGGCAGGCACATCCAAACGCCCATGGTAAAGGGCTTCGGTTTTGATCTGGTCGAAGTTGGCAAGCACTGAAGGCTTAATATTGCCTGTGAGTGGACGCGGATCAAAAAAAGATTCGCTTTGGATAACAACAATATTGGGCTGTTTATCCCGATTCGCCGCATTGGGCGGTAATAACGGCGGGTTATTGAAGGGCGATTCGTCCAGATTGATTGCCGTATTTCTTTCGGCCTGCCAATAAGCCCAAAAGTAAGTAATTTGCCCTAACGCGCGTAAATCTTCAGACGGATCACAGGAAATAGCGGGGCAATGCTGCAATCCCTGCCTTATCAGTACCAGACTGCCAATCAGTAAAACTGCACAGATGACTATCAACACCGGTAATGCCAATGCCTCCGTTAATGGCGGCTCCAGCAGGATTCCGGCAACCAACGCGCCAACAAAGCCGACGGTTGCAGCTAATGTGCGCCCGATGCCGAAAAACGGCAGATACAAGCGGGGATGCTTGATGGCATCGGTAAAATATTCAAAATCCTGGAAGAAAAAAGGCTCACGCAGGCTGTAATATTTGGCATGGTTAACCAGCAGCAGCAACAATTGAAAAGCGAGGAGTATGCCTACAGCAAACCAGGGACGCCGGATTAACGCCAGTTCAATAGTAAATAAGAAAACCCATGTTCCGACATGCAACAGCAGAGTCGGCAATCGCCGCCAGATCGGCAACGGTTTGGGGCTTAACAGCTGCTCCAGCAAAAACGAACAGACTAATCCTGTTGATAACGGCAGTAAAAATAACAGTTGGACATTACTTTGAACGGCCATAACCGAGCAGGAGCAAGATGTGCTGTGACAGTGAAGGCGGTAACACTGAAAGCAGCCAGGTACCGGTATTGAGCGGAAAAGGGAAACTGATTCTTGGCCGGTTTTTTTGCAATCCTTTGGCAATAAATCGTGCCGCTTTTTCCGGTTGCCATAAAAATGGCTTAGGTCCCGGCATTTCATCACACATAGCAGACTTGATATAGCCCGGCATCACGACATTAACCTTGATGCCGTCCCTGGCCAGCCAGCCGCGCATCGCTTCGCCGTAAGCTTTGATAGCCGCTTTGCTGGCGCAGTAACTGGGCGTTACCGGTAAACCGTAAAAAGCCGCCAGTGAACTGATCAGCGCAATCTGTCCCTTGCCTCGGTGGCGCATGGCGGGAACCAGAGCGTTGACCAGCGCAATAGTCGATTTAATATTCAGATCAAGCAAAGCCTCGATCTCTGCCCAGGATTCTCCCTGTCTGTTCGGGCCACTTTTTATATTGATACCGGCGTTAGCTATCACCAGATCAGGTACGCCGCTGGATGCAATCTCAGCAAGCCAGCGCTGTAATGCAGGTGTGTCAAACAAATCCATAATCATCGTCGAAACTTGCGCACCTGCGTCTACGCAACTGGCAGCCAATTCATTTAGCACAATCTCGTTGCGACCCTGGAGTATCAGCGAAACACCCGGCTTGGCGTAATGACGGGCAAGAGCGCTGCCAATAGCACCGGTCGCTCCGGTAATTAGTATGCTGGTGGATGGCTCAAAAAGACTCATAGTAATTCCTCCAGAGGCGACTTATCTGCCTGAAGAACACGGGCAGCATTAATGGCGGCCAGTTTAGTACCCGCCCCCGAATATAAACTACCGTTGATTTGAGTGGTATACATGACCGTATTACGATAGTAATGAAACAATTCTGTATCAGGTTTCGGTATTTTTTTCCAGAATGCATCCAACCCGCCTTGAAAAGTCAAACCGGGCAAATTATAAACCGCATCGCTCAAGGTGATAGTCGGACAGTTTAAGCCAACCGCAAGCCCGCCAGCAGTGCTGTTAACCGTGACGGTTCCTGAAGCATGGGTCAATAAAATGTTCATATTGCCCGACTCAAGATACACAACGCGCCCGGCAACATCAAAAATCCGGGCAAGCTGTTTAATGATCTTTCGATAAGCAACCATTCCTATATCCAACGGGTGGTTTTTAATCACTAACCGTGCTCCGTCAGGTGCGTGTTTGGCAAAAGACCGCATTACATATTCTATAACTTCAGGCATATTCTCAAACTGGGAATGCCTGATAATCTGGGCATCGCTGTTCAACTGGAGTGGCAGTAGATAAAACGGTTTTTTCTCAGCCACTAACTTATTAATTTTTCTAGTATCCTGATATTTGAAAAGCTTTATAAATGAAAAACGCTTTATATATCCTGCATATTCTAGCGGTGCAATAAAAGGAACATGGTTTTTATAGTGGGGAAAAACCAAAGGATTAATAAGTCCGGCTAAATGATAAAGCACGTCATGGGTTGCTTGGGTAATAAAGGGGGCATGGAATTCCTCATACTCAACAGTATCAGGAAGCCGTTTGCCGACTTCGCGGAACCAGTCAGGGTCTCTAGGTAATAATGAATGCCCATTGACGCCTTCGCGTTCAAGCGTTATCCAGAAAGGACGGAAATATCCACCATCAAACACATGCGTACGAATACCAATACTTTCGGCGTGGGTTGCAGCATAGCTATGGACAGGGCGACAATCACCAAACAGGATTTGATCGGTAATACCGTACTCTAACCATATCGATTCAAGGTAGCTAGGCAATGCTGTGAGTTCATCACGGAACAGAAATGCCTTGCGTGGCGCCCAATAAGCAACATCGCCACCATTAAAGTTGATTTTATGTACTAAGTTTCCCATTGCCTGCAACCTGTCTGCTAGCCTTGCAAATAAAGGTGAAGCTGGGCCTTGTAAAAAAAGGAAAGATCGTTTTTTTGGATTCAATATTATTAATTACGGTTGGGAGTTAAGATTCAAGGACTTTACCTTTTTAAACCTGAAATTGTATAGACACCTTAAGTTTCATCACAAAATGCCTGAATTGTCCGATCAATCTGCTCTTCGGTATGGTCGCAAGAAATAAAAAACCTGAGACGGGCACTTTTTTCAGGGACGGCAGGATACAGGATGGGCTGTACGTTAATGCCGCGATCAAAAAGAGCATGCGATATGCGGGCAGCGCTGATCGAACTGCCTGTTATCGCAGCAATAATCGCTATACCCTGGCTAAGCCCGGTATTGATACCCGCAGCCTGGGCCTTTGCCAGAAAATAACGGGAAAGCGTTTGCAAACGCCGTGCCCTTTCAGGTTCGCGTTTGATGATCTGCAACGCAGCAAGCGCAGGAGCGGCGACTTGAGGCGGCATACCGACACTGTACAAAAAACCCGGAGCCAGAAATTTCAAATGTTCAACAAGTGCCGACTCTCCGGCAATATAGCCGCCGCATCCTGCCAATGACTTGCTGAGTGTCCCCATCCATATATCGACCACTTTGCCGTCTATATTAAAATGTTCGCGGATTCCGAGACCGTTTTCACCCATTACCCCGAATGAATGCGCTTCGTCTACCATCAAAAATGCCCGGTGTTTTTGCTTGATTTCGATAAATTCGGGCAGATTGGGATAATCCCCGTCCATACTATAAAGCCCTTCTATGACAATCAATACACGATCATAGTTACGACGCTGTTCCGTCAGCAATTTATCCAGTGCGGCGTAATCATTATGCGGAAAAGACAGGCGTTTGGCGCCCGATAATTGGGCTCCGACCAGACTGCTGTTGTGGATCAGTTCGTCGTGCAGGATCAAATCGCTGGCACCGAACAAATAGCCAATCGTCGTAACGTTAGTGGCATGACCGCTGACCATTACGACGGCATCCTCGACACCCAGGGTTTCGGCTATAGCAGCCTCCAATTGCCGATGAATAGGTCGTTCACCTGACACCAGCCGACTTGCCGATACCGAGGTGCCGTATTGGTCGATTGCATCTTTGGCGGCTTTGGATACGCGTGCCTCGCCCGAAAGACCGAGATAATTGTAACTGGCATAATTGATGTATTCCCTGCCGTCAATCCGGGTAGTCGCTCCTGCTATACCCTCATGAAGCCGAAAAAACGGATTGGCTATGCCCAACTGAGCGCCGCCTTTGTAAATAATCTGTATCTGTTTGTAACCCGGATGCTGATCAAAGCGGTACAACGATGCCGGCACGTCGGAAAGTGTGTGCAGGGGATTGGTTCCTGACAGCCCATGCTGCTCATTTTTTTTCAGCTTGCGCTCAAGCGCCTGCTGAATAAGTTTGTCCTTGAGTTGCCCTGACAGGCTTCGGTTAGCCATGTCAGTTAATTATCCTGCTGTTACTGTTCGACTCGATCTCTTTGGTCATGGCAGAAATCTGCTCCTGTGTAACCGCAGAATCATGGCGCTTGGACAGCTCAGTAATGTTTGCCAGGGTATCGGAGCTATCGGATTGCGCCTTATTATCCCCACGTAATTGTACAATCAACCGATCGGCCAATTTGATCAACGTGGGCGCTTCGCTCAGCGCCATTACAGGAATCTGGACATCAAACCGCGATTCAATGGCTATCATCAGCTCAACGCCCATCAGCGAATCCAGGCCCATGTCATACATGGAATGGGCAGGATCAATCTTCTCTTTGGCAACCAGCAATATCTGGCTCAGCTCTTCTTTCAACATTTCAATAAAAGTGACCTTTAGCTCTTCATCAGGCAGTTCCGCAAGCAAGCGCTTAATATCGGCACGATTGTCATCATTGTTATCGGCGTTAGGGGCATGAATTGCGAGTTCACGGAATTTCGGCGAACGCGCACTGGGCAGGAAACCGCTTAAGGCACGCCAGTCAAACTCCATAATGCCCAGGGTCGGGTCATCAGCCAGAATTATCTGTTCAAGCGCATTGAGTGCGCTTGCCGAAGCCAATGCTGCACCGCCCATGCGGCTTTGCAAGGCTTCCTTTATTTTTTCGTTGCGTGTCAAATAGCCCACATCGTCAATCGCTCCCCAGCAAACGCAAGTTGCTGCCAGGCCTTGTTGCTGCCTGAAGGCTGCCAGCGCCTCCAGCCACAGGTTGGCCGCAACATAATTGCTTTGTCCTGGATTGCCAAACAGGGTAGTAACCGAAGAATACAGCACAAAAAGATCCAGTGGTTTATCCAGCGTAAGCTCATGCAAATATTTTGCACCCAGTATTTTCGGCGCTAACACCCTCTCTATTTGTTCATGATTAAAATTGCGCGCCAAGCCGTCATCAATCACTGTTGCCGCATGCACAATGCCCTTTAACGGCGGCATCGCAGCTACACAATGCTTTAATAATGATTCGAGCGCCACTTTGTCGGTAACATCACAGGCGGTTGCATAAACGGTCACACCCTGTTCTTTAAAGTCTGCTATCGCTGCCTTGGCTTCTTCAGAAACAGGGCCGCTACGACTGATCAGGATAAGATAACGCGCACCTTTTTCCACCAGCCATTGCGCAGTTCTTAAGCCGAAGCCGCCCAAGCCACCGGTCACCAGATAGCTGGCCGCTGCAGACAGGCACAACGACTCTCTGTTTTGATTTGCTGCAAGCGCCGGTTTTGCATAAATGCCGTTATTATAGGTAATGACAATCTTGCCGATTTGCCGGGATTGCTGCATATAGCGGAAAGCATCAACAACCTGGTTGGCATCGAAGGTGGTGTAGGGTAAGGGATGCAGCACACCTTCATGGAACAGTTGCATCATGTCGCTGAATAGTTGCCGGGTTAAATCAGGGCGTTCCTGCATGAGCTGGTCGGCATCAATACCAAAGTAACTGATATTGTTACGGAATGGTCGCAAACCAATATGGGTGTTCTCATAAAAATCGCGTTTACCCAGCTCAAGAAAGCGTCCAAACGGCTTTAAAACCTGGAAGTTGCGTTTAATCGCCTCGCCTGCCAGCGAGTTTAATACCACATCAACGCCGCGATTGCCGGTTTTTGCCAGAATCTCTTCAGCAAAACTGAGGGATCTAGAATCATGAATATGTTCGACACCCATCAAGTGCAGAAAATCACGTTTTTCTTCAGAACCCACCGTCGCGAATATTTCTGCGCCTAACCATTGGGCAATCTGGATCGCGGCAATGCCGACACCACCTGCCGCACCATGAATAAGAATTTTTTCGCCCGGCTGCAAGCGCGCCTGATAATGCAACGCATAGTAAACGGTAAAAAATGTGCTGGGAATGGTAGCCGCCGCCGCGAACGCCGTTTGCCCAGGAATAAGGGCAACCGCATTGGCTTTAGTCAGCACACGGTTACTAAAACTCGCAGGACCCAGGCCAACAACCCGGTCGCCAGGCTTGAAACCTCTTACTTCCGATCCTGTACGGGCAACTATGCCGGCAAACTCCAGACCCAGGCTTGGTCCCACAAAACCGTTTTCGACGGCTTCATCGGACAACAATCCCAGCGTATACATCACATCCCGGAAATTTAGGCCGGTTGCCCTGACTTCAACTTCTATCTCATCAGCAGCCGGGAGTGCACGGGGAATTCCTTGCCACTGCAAATTGCGTAATTGACCAGGCAGCTTAAAGCCCAACTGTAATGTCTGGTCGTTTGCTGCCAACTGTTCAGCAGCAGCTAAACGATGCAGCGTATTTCTGCTGCGCAAGCGCGGAGCAAAACGTTTACCGCTTGGGTTTAATACAATTTCCTGCTCATCATCCCTGTGCAATAACTCATTGACTATGCCATTGATAAGATCAACATTGCCGGTATCGCCGTTCAAATCCAGCAATTGCACACGATAATTTGATGCTTCGTTCATCAGACTGCGCCCGAAACCCCATAATGCGGCATCATTAGCAATAGCATCTGGATACGCGGCAAAAACATGGTCCTGATCGCAGGCAAATAATGAACCTACATTTTGGGTCATTAGCCACACTGTTGCGTTGGTCAGGGTTGATTCACAGGCCTGAATAATTTCACTGGTCAACCAGCAGCGTTCTGTTTGTTTTGCTACATCAGCTTGTCCAAAGCCAAGCAGGTGCACGATATGGTCATACGGTTCCGAACGGGCTATTGCATCCGCTATGGTGTCGGTAACGCTTGTTTGCGGCAGGGCATAGGATAAGCCGACCTTATGTCCATCAGCTGTTAATCGACCGGCAAGCACTTGTGCCAGTTTATTTTCAGGTTCGCAAAGATCTGCCAGTATCAGCCAGTTTTGTGCTTCATGGCTCTTCGCAATAGTTGTATGTTTAACATAAGTTTTAATCAAATACATGCCTGAGTAACTATCCGGCACAAATTCAAAAATCTGTGTATCTGCAAAATCAAGCAGCTGCAGTTGTTCGGCAACGCTGCCAGCTGTTAATTGCGGCGAAAGCTGTTGTTCCTGACCTATCCACCAGTCTTGCGCAGTACCCAGAACAATATCAATCCAGCGGGCTGGTTGCTGTCCGATCAGGAAAACCGGACTGCCGGGCACCAACAAATCGGGCAACTGGTTAAGCAGGCGCTGTATTTCCTGAACGTTACCTCTGGTAAGCGTGACGATCGCGAAATTAGCTCGCGTTTTAGCCGGCTCGTTGGTTGTGTCGACTATACGGGTTGTCTGTAGTAGAGGGAAACGCTCACGCAATACTTCAGCTGCATTCAGGGCATCATCACAGAAACCGGCAAAACAGTAATCGCTCTGGTTAAAATCCCGTTGCGAACAAAGCAACGCCGCAAACTCGGGCTTGTGAGCGCTAATCTCCAGAATACTGAGCCGTTCCCCGACCGGCAACGTTTGGCTGATCCGTCCAATTTGCTTAACGATTATATCGTTCAGGCTTTTCTTGCTGGTTTGTTCGAGAATATGGCTGCTAACGTTCGCATAAATCGCAGGCCTTACACCCAGGTCTTCGGCTTCAAGTTCACCGCTTAACAACTGGACCAAGTGTATGCCGATGCGGCCCGTCAAATGGATGATATAAAAATAATCCGGGTATTCCTGAACCAGAGTGTTCCAGATCGCCGTTGCAGAAAGTCCCTGATAGGAATCGCTTTGATTGAGCTGCCAACCCGCGCCTTTAACAGCCAGCAACTGGTTTTCAATGGCAAGTGCAATAATTGTGCGCAATAAAGTCTCTGACTTGGGATTGTTTGCAGCTAGCGCATCGACAGAGACTTTTGACAGGACGCCCTTATCATCGGCTAATGTACCAAGCGCTTCCAGGATAAACTGGCTGCAAAGACTGTCCAGCAAGGGCTCGACCTCTTCGCTGTAACGACACCCTGAAGCATCATTTTGCGCTTGTTTGACAGCATTCTCCAAGGCTATCTGATCCAGCCCAAAGCCTGTTTTAAAGTCAAGCGCCGGTGCCGCTGTCAAATGATAATCAAGATAATGCAAATGCTGGACATGCTGCCGATGCAATCTTACTGCACGAAAACGGACATTGCTGATGACGGCAATAGCCAAGCCATCAACATCATATAGTGTAAATTCGGCATTCAGCGAATGGGGTGAACGGTGCAGCAAGGTCGCTTTAGCCAGGAAAGGTTCGGCTTTGCTGGTGCGCAAATGTATCCTGCCCATTTTAACCGGTACAAAGGCAATACCCTCATTCCGATGAATCTCGTCCTTAAGAATCTGAAAGACCAACTGGAAAGCACAGTCCAGCAACGCTGGATGCAAGTAGTATTGATCGGAAGTTGAGCCCGCCAATGCAGCGGTTTCAAAAACACCCAACGCGCTGTTAACCGTAGACCAGCCGTGGCTGATAGCCTTAAATGCTGCACCATACTCAAGACCGACGCTTTCCGTCAGTAAGGCATGGCTGGCCTTATCAAAATCAGGCTCCCGCTCTGGAATGTCGGGGGCAGCAGCAACATCCAGCCAATAGCCTGTGGCTTCTGAAAGAATTCGTCCGGCTAAATGATGGGTCCACTCCGGGGAGCTGGCAAGTTCCCTGCTCCGCAAGGTAAAGCGTCCATCTGCCGATTCCAGGGAAAAACGTATGACTTTGCTATGCTCATCGCTAAGAACTAATGGCGCGCGAATCTCCAGATCTTCAATTTCAATAAATGGCGTAGAATGCAACTGATGCGCTGCCGCCAACGCCACTTCTGCAAAACCTGAACCAGGAAACAATACGGCCCCGCCGATATTGTGATCAGCAAGATAAGGCTGCAACTGGGTATCAAGCTGGTTTTCCCAGGTCATCTCACGCTGTTGTAATTTATACCCTAACAGCGGATGCTGTTTATAGCGGGTCAGTAAACCGTAAGATTCCGTGGTAACAGGATGCCAGAGTTTTTCCCGTTGCCATGGGTAATTAGGCAGATTGACAAAGCGCCCGGCAACAGAAAACCAGTGTTTGCTATCAAAATCAGCGCCTGAAATGATAACTTGCGCAGCGCTATTCATTAGTTGGGCGTCGGTATCCTTGCCTCTTGTTATTGTCGGGATGACTAACCCTTCGTTATCAATTTCCTTCAAACAATCTTTAAGGTAATACTGCAAGACGGAATGGGCTCCGATCTCCACTAATGTGTTGATACCGGTACTTAGTATGGCATTTGTGGCTTGTTGAAACTGCACCGGATAACGAATGTTATGCCACCAGTATTCACCATTCAACGCCTCACCCGTCAACACAGCACCGGTTACCGTTGAAAAATAAGGTACTGTTGTGGGCCGGGTTTCAAGTTGTGCCAGATCAAGCCGTATGCCTGACTCGATAACATCCATTGCTGTACTATGGAATGCATAGTCAAGATCAAGGCGTTTAAAAAACGTCTTGCGCGCTTCAAGTTCGGCCTCAAGAATAGCCAGTTGTTCAGCCGGACCGGCAATTGTCACGCCCCGGTAACTGTTAATACCGGCAAGACACAACTCATTCAGGCGAGGATTGTCCAGCAGTAATGTAATGTCTTTTTCACCCAGGCCAACGGCTGTCATTTGCCCCGAACCTTTGGTTTTGCCTTGATAGTGGCTGCGGTAATAAATCACCTTCACAGCCTCAGCCAGCGACAATGCGCCTGATGCCCAAGCCGCCGCCACTTCACCGACGCTATGACCAATGACCGCCGATGGCTGAATGCCGTTCTCCCGAAGTACGTCAGTAATTCCCACTTGCAGTGCAAACAACGCAGGCTGTGCAATCTCGGTAAACTGGTAACGACCAGTGCCATTTACCCCCGCCAACTCATCAAGCAAGGAAAAATCGGCATATTGGCTAAATAATTTGTCTATTTCAGTAATAGTGCGACGAAAGCTTGCTGACTGTTCTAATAGCTGCTTGCCCATGCCTTCCCATTGGCAGCCATTACCCGAATATACGAATGCAGGTCCCTTTGCCTGGTTAAGGCGATTACCCGTGAAAACCCCGCTCGGTTGCGGTGTTTCCTGATTTGCAAAACGCCTGAGTTGCTCAACGGCATCCTTAGCACTTTGGGTAAAAACGACGGCACCGTGAAGATGCTGTTCGCGCTGGAACAATGCCGCACGAGCGATATCGTAAAGCGGCAAGTCAACTGACTGTTCGATAAAATCAGCCATTTGCAAGGCTGCTTGTGTTAAAGCTGAAGGCGATTTGGCAGATAAAACCAGCGGCGATGTACCGGCTTTGGTCTTTTTTACTGATTTCCTGGCAACGGCAGGACGCTCATTGTAACTCTCCAGAATGACGTGGGCATTAGCACCACCAAAGCCAAAAGAGTTAATGCCAACAGTGAGCTTGCCTTTAGCTTTTAGGGGCTGTGTTTCAGTGACGACCTGAATGTTCCATTCAACAAACTTGATTTTAGGATTGAGTTTTTTAATACCGATGGTAGCAGGCACCGCACGATGCTGAATGCAGTTTAAAGCCTTAACAAGTCCGGCAACGCCTGAAGCCGATTCCAGATGCCCCAGATTACTTTTGATAGAGCCAATTAACAGCGGTTTTTTTCTTTTTTGTCCCAGCGCTTGACCAATAGCTTTGGTTTCGAGAGGGTCGCCTACCGCAGTACCGGTGCCGTGCGCTTCAAAATAATCAATGCTGTCAGGATCAATACCGGCCTGTGCATAGACACCTGACATCAGCGCCGCTTGCGCTTTCGGGTTGGGAATGGTCAAGCCGGATTTATTGCCATCAGTATTAACCGCACTGCCGGCAACAACAGCAAGAATTTGATCACCATCCGCCACAGCCTGATCGTAGTTCTTAAGCAGAAACAAACCACCGCCTTCGGACCGCACATAACCATCACCGGACTCATCAAATACATGGCAACGCCCCGTTTTCGACAGCATCGTCGCTTTTGAAAACGAGATAAAGCCATAGGGATGCAAATGCAGGTTCATACCGCCAGCCAGCGCCTGGGAAACCTCACCAGACCTGATCGACTGGCAGGCTTGATGAAAAGCCACCATTGATGACGAACAGGCTGTGTCCATTGAGATACTGGGTCCATGCAGGTCAAACAGATAGGAGATTCGGTTTGCCGCAATGCTGGAAATAATGCCGGTTGCTGCCGAAGAATCAATTGCCGCCAGATCGTCTGCCAGACGATAGGCATAATCAACATTGGAAATACCGATAAAAACGCCGCAATCACTCCCGCGTAAAGACGAAGGAACAATGCCCGCATTTTCAAAAGTTTCCCAGGCGAGTTCCAGCAAAAGCCTTTGCTGGGGGTCCATCAGAGCGGCTTCGCGTGGCGAAATACCAAAAAAAGCCGCATCGAAACCGGATATATCGCCGAGACTGCCCGCTGCAAAGGTATAACTGGTTCCCGGATGACGTTTATCCGGGTGGAGAAGGTTTTCCTTAGACCAGCGTGTTGAATCAACTTCCGTTACCAGATCTTTTTTTGCCAGAAGATCATTCCAGAAATTTAGTGCATCAGTTCCTGGAAAACGGAGTGAATAAGCTATTATTGCAACACGTCTATGCATCCTCTGAAATCTATCCTTTCACTAAGTAATTAGTTGGGTAATACAGTCGATTTAAAGTTTTAAAAACCGATCCGGCTCTTCAATTTTAAGACTGGACTGGCCTTTTAAGCTCACGACAGGTTTATTAAACGTGACCAATAGTTTGTCCGAAAAGACTTTCTCTTTAAAGAGAAAATTACAATATATAGCGGTTTTTTTTATATAACAAGCATAATAGATGAGTCGCATCAATTTTTGCAACGCGGCTCCGGGGCAGAGGTTCAGATTAAAATGATGCCAATAATCATTATGTTTTCAAGAGCAATATTCTAGCAAAATGCGCAGTCAACCTTGAAATACAATTAAAGCACAAATACACATAAAATACTTATCTTATTGATAAATAACTATTAATATATTTAATGCCAGATTGAAAATATTAATATGCCGAATCCATTTGCTTGTAAACCCAATAAGCATGAAAGGAATTCAGTCAATCCTGCGAGCCGAGCAGGCAGCTTGGCAAACTCCATCTCTACACGTTAAAACTAAAATTTTTGAATATGCCTGATAGGCTTAGTTTGATTTTTGTTCCTTAATTAACGGTGTAATAAGTTCCAAAATCTGCTCTGTTGAAAATCCACCCGGATGTTGATGGATAATTTGACCGTGTTGGTCAACAACAACGGTATAAGGTACTGCGTTGACATTATTACCCAGTTGAAGAGCCAGTGCAATGCCTTTATCTCCAGCGATTAACATAGGGTAATTAACCTTTGCTTGCTTAAGATACTCCTCAACAGCATCTTTATCATCAATAGCAATGCCAATAAATTGTAGCCCTTGCCGAGAATATTGCTCTTGCAGGGCAACAAACTCGGGGATTTCCTTGCGGCAAGGCGAACACCAGCTTGCCCAGAAATTTATGACTAATATTTTTCCCTGCCATTCTGAAATATTGTGCTCTTTGCCGGACAAATCGGGCCAACTGAATACAGGCAACGGCATTTTCCTGGAGTTGTCGGTCGATAGTAAAAATTCACGCACTAAAATCCCTGAACCCAAAGCAAGCAGGGCCGCAATAATAACTACTGCTGTTTTCATGACTTAACCCCTTGCAATGTCTTAATAAATGTTTCTGCATTCTGGTAACCGATAACACGGTAAGCTGATTTTTCCTGTTCATCAGTGCCGAAAAACAGCACTCCCGGAGGACCGATCAAATTAAACTTTGCCAGCAACGCTTTATCGTCGTCATTATTTTCGGTAACATCCGCCTGCAACACTACAAAATTTGCCAACGCCTGCTTTACTCTGGGATCGGTAAACGTATAAGCCTCCATTTCTTTACAAGATATGCACCAGTCAGCATAAAAATCCAGCATTACGACCTGTCGGTTGGCAGAGGCCTGTTTGATTCTGGCCTGCAACTGTTGTAACGAGGCAACTCGCTCAAATCCAAGCTTTTGCTCTGCTGCCACGGCGTTATTAACGGCAAAACCTTGAAGCGGTTTTAGCGGATTAGTATTGCCCAGACTAAAACCAATCAGTAAGAGTACGCCATAGGCAAGCATGATTAATCCCACTCCTTTCCATAGCTTGCGCCAACCGGAAGCATGCTCGGGCAGTGGATCAATCGCGCTGAGATAAATGGCGGGCAAAATCAGAAGTATGGCCCAAAGCACCATAGTAACAGCTGAGGGCAGAATGCGGCTTAACATCCAGACCGCAACAGCCAGCATAATGACCCCGAAAACAGCTTTGGTTGAATTAAGCCAATCCCCGGCTTTTGGTAACAACTTTCCCGCCGAAGCACCCAATAACAGCAACGGAAAGCCCATCCCGATACCCATCGCAAACAAGGCGCTGCCACCCAACATTGCATCACCTGTCTGACCGATATAAATCAACGCGCCAGCGAGCGGCGCTGCAACACAGGGACCGACAATCAGTGAAGATAGCGCCCCCATAATGGCTGCTCCCCACAGCGAACCATCACGATGCCTTTCACTGGAGTTGTGCAGTCTGGTTCTAATCGAATTAGGCAATGCCAGATCGTAAAAACCAAACATGGATAAAGACAACAGGACAAAGATCATGCTGAACAGAACAATTATCCAGGGCTGCTGGAACGTTGCCTGTAAATTGCTTCCGAATAGTGCCGCAAGTATACCGAACACTGTATAAGCAAGCGCTGAAGCCACGACATAACTGAGGGACAGTAAAAACGCCCTTGCTGTGCCAATCTGCTTGCCATGCCCGACAATAATCCCCGATAAAATCGGGATCATCGGAAAAATACAAGGTGTCAGCGCTAGCAAAAAGCCAAAACCGAAAAAACTCAGCAAGACCATCACCAGACTGTCTTTTTGTAAAGACCGTACAATCTGATCCTGTTCAGACAAGGCCGGTGTTACCAGCAGTTCTGGATTACCCTGTCCGGGTATGCCGCTAACTACTTGTGAAACCGGCAGCTTCAGCTCTATATCCTTACTCATCGGCGGATAGCATACGCCGCGATCTGCACAACCTTGATAAGTGGCACGCAGGATTACGGCTTGTTCGGCGTTGTCGGCACGAATGACCGGCACGTCAAAACTCAGTCCGTCGTAAAATATTTCAACCTGCCCAAAGGCTTCGTCATGTTTCGGCAAACCGTTAGGAACGAAATAATCGCCCAATTTTGTGCCATTGCCATTTATCAGTTCCAGCTTGGTTTTTTCCCGGTAAAGATAATAACCTTCCGCTATTTCCCAGTTTACATAGAACGTTCTGGCATCCTTAACTTGTGCAGAAAACTTAAAAGCCTGATCCGCAGGCAACAAATCAGTTTTGGATGCACTAAAACGTAGCGCAGAGACCCCTTTAACCAGTTGCGCCAGTGGACTGGCTTTAGTGACAGGCGCTTCGGGAATGGCGATAGTTAAAGTTTCTTTTTGCGGGGGATAACAGACACCCTGATCGGAACAGCCCTGGTACTTGACCAACACCTGTATGGCTCTTGCGCCATCTACGCCTATTAGCGGAATCCTGACTTTCAACGACTCCCGATAGTGGACAATATCCCCAAGTATCTCATCATGCCTGGTTTTACCTTCCGGTATTACCGGCTTATCAAGCCGAATAGAGCCGGTCCTGGATTCGAAAGCCAGGTTATTACGATAAATCGTAAAACCCTCGGCAATTTTCCAGGAAACTTCAATTTGATTACTGTCAATTGCCGTTGCTGACAACTTAAAGGCTTCTTTGGGGGGTAATAAATCATCGCTTTGCAGTGCGAAGGCTGATTGGCAAAGCAGCCAGATAAAAATTATTTTGACAACAGGCATGTATCAATCCAGTCCAGGTATTCAGGCAATCCACGTTCAATGGATACGGCAATTATTTCGGGAACCTCGTAAGGGTGATGCTTGAACAAGGTATTTTCAATCGCTTGATAGTTATTATTATTCGATTTAATCAGCAGTAAATGTTCATGGACTGACTCAATTTTGTCTTCCCACGCGTAAATAGAGGTCAGACCCGGTAAAATGTTCACGCAAGCGGCCAATTTTTTCTCAACAAGCAGGCGCGCGCAGTTGCCGGCAGACTTTTTATCCGGGAAAGTACAAAGTATTAATTGATGATTAGCAGACATTTTGGCAATTTACTAAAACATGAAGCTGGATATTATCCTAGAAATTAACGGCAATTGCCTTTATATTGTCGAGGATGTTTACATAAAGGAGTATCAAAATGAAAGTTTTTCAAATAGTGTTTCTGCTTGTACTTATTGTTCCTTTTGCAGAAATTTATTTGCTGTTGGAAGTAGGAAGCATAATTGGCGCATTACCCACCATTTTTCTAGTCGTGTTTACCGCTGTATTGGGTGCATGGTTATTGAGACAGCAAGGCTTCTCAACTTTTCAGAAATTTCAGGCCAGCCTGGCGCAAGGCGAGATTCCTGCTTATGAAATGATTGAAGGGCCGATTATTCTGCTGGGCGGCGCTTTATTATTGACACCGGGTTTTATTACCGATTTGCTGGGTTTTGTTTGCTTAATTCCCGCGCTACGCAAAAAAGTCGCCCAATTCGTGCTTGAAAACTATCTCGTCCGTGCTGCCGGTAACTTTCAGCAGGCTAAAACAACAGAAAACAACGTGCTGGAAGGCGAGTTTCGTAAGGAAGATTAAGCCGGGGTATGGGATAACTACGTCCTTGTAGTCGCTTGCAGTTTTAGCTGTTGGTAGAACCGTCTTCAGGAGAGGCGCTTTGATCAGAAGCGGCTGTTTCAGCCGCAGTCGCAGCAGCCGCTTCAGCCCCAGAGCCGCATGTGTTTTTTTGCAGTCCTGAATAAACCGGGCACCAGCCTGAGTAACCTGTTGCAATAAGCACCAAACCAACCACCAGCAACGCGATTGACGCGGTAAAAATTGAGGTAACAAACAGTGCAACGCCACCATACAACCGGTACTTTTTTTCCTGATCGCCAACATTATGTTCAAACTTGATAGCGCGCTTGAAATCGAAACTCATCGTAAAATCCTCTCTCTGTATATGTTGTTATTATTTTCTAGTAAAGCAATAGTTTATTAGGTCATTCTGTGACGCTGAACAAATATACACAGCTCCAAAAAATGTGCAAGCGATAAAATAATAATGGACGTTACTTCAATAATAGACCCTTTAAATGATGCCCAGCGTCAGGCCGTTACTGCGCCATCACAAGCCATGCTGGTTCTGGCAGGCGCAGGCAGCGGCAAAACCCGCGTACTGGTACACCGTATTGTCTGGCAAATCCAGGCTCAAGGCGTTTCCGCGCACAGCATACTGGCCGTCACTTTTACCAACAAAGCGGCCGGGGAAATGCGTAACCGGATTGAAGACTTGCTCGGCATTTCGGCACAATCCCTGTGGATAGGCACTTTTCACGGCATTGCCCATCGCTTGTTAAGAAGACATGCCCAGCAAGCCAAATTACCGGAAACCTTTCAGGTCATGGATTCCAGTGACCAATTGCGTGTCATCAAACGCTTATTAACCTCGCTGAACCTTGACGACAGCAAATGGCCGCCAAAACAGGTTCAGTGGCATATCAATGCCCAGAAAGATGAAGGCATACGGGCACGGCATTGTGTCGATTCCGGCGATCCCTACCAGCGGCAAATGCTGGCAATTTACCGCGCCTATGAGGAAATTTGTGAACGCTCAGGCCTAGTGGACTTTGCCGAATTGCTGTTGCGGGCGCATGAATTATTACGCGATAACGACGACCTGCTGGCTTTTTACCAGCAGCGTTTCAAACACGTTCATGTCGATGAATTTCAGGATACCAACACCATTCAATATGCCTGGCTGCGCTTGTTGACCGACGGCAAGGATAATTTATTTGTCGTCGGCGACGACGACCAGTCGATTTACGGCTGGCGAGGCGCGAAAATCGAAAATATTTACAGCTTCCAGAAGCATTACCCGAATCATCAGGTTATAAAACTGGAACAAAATTACCGTTCCACCGGTAATATTCTTAAAGCCGCCAATAAAGTCATCGGCAATAACGATAACCGCATGGGCAAAGAGCTATGGACCGATTCCGGCAATGGCGACTTGATTTGCCTGTACGCCGCATTCAATGAACAGGACGAAGCCTATTTTGTCGTCGAGCGCATCCGCACCTGGATAAACGAAGGCGGCAAACGCAATGATGTCGCCATCCTTTACCGCTCCAATGCCCAATCCCGGCAATTTGAAGAAAAACTGATGACGACGGGTACGCCTTACCGGGTTTACGGCGGCTTGCGGTTTTTCGAGCGGGCCGAAATTAAAAACGCCTTGGCTTACTTGCGGCTGATGTCCAACCGCCATGATGACGCCTCGTTTGAACGCGTCATCAACACGCCAACTCGCGGCATAGGCACGAAAACCATCGACGAATTGCGTGTTATCGCCAGAGATAAAGCCATCTCCTTATGGGCGGCAAGCATTGTGCTGATTAACCAACGCAGCTTGTCAGCCAGGGCAGGCAATGCCTTGGCTGGATTTTTAGGTTTGATTAAACAGCTTGCAGAACAGGCAGAAGGGCTTGAACTTCACGAAAAAGTAAAGTTGGTTGTCGAGACCAGCGGCCTGATTGACCTGTATAACAAGGAAAAAGCCGACAAGGGCGAGGAAAAAGTAGAAAACCTGGAAGAATTGGTCAATGCCGCGCGACTTTTCGATTTCGACCAGCTCACCGATGATGAAGTGACTTTAAACGAACTGGATATGTTTTTAGCCCACGCTTCGCTGGAATCGGGCAATATGCAAGGCGAAGATTTTGAAGACTGTGTGCAATTGATGACACTGCATTCTGCAAAAGGCCTGGAGTTCAAACTGGTTTTTCTGGTCGGCATGGAAGAAGGCCTGTTCCCGGCCCAACAATCCGCCGATAGCCCCGGTCGCCTGGAAGAAGAACGCAGGTTGTGCTATGTCGGCATTACCCGCGCCATGCAACAGCTATACCTGACTTACGCCGAATCCAGGCGGCTTTACGGGCGCGAAAGCTACCCAAGGCCCTCGCGCTTCCTGCGCGAGATTCCCGCCGAATTCATCCAGGAAGTCAGGCTGCGCGGTAATGTCAGCCATCCGGTAACCGCCGTAAAGCCGTTGACCTCATCCTTGCAGACAGCCGGAAAATTCAAACCGGGGCAAACCGTCAGCCACGCCAAATTCGGCGAAGGCGTCGTATTACAAATGGAAGGCGAACACGCACAGGAAAGGGTGCAGATAAAATTTAGGCAAGTCGGCATAAAATGGCTGATGCTGGCTTATGCCAATCTGGAAGTTTTGTAACCCTATAGCAAACCCGCAAAAGTATTATCTATACCGAATTGCAATTCTAAACCGTTTGCAAGGAACCCTCGTTATACGGAAATACCATAAGCTACAACGAAGCCGAAACCCGTTGCACCTGATTAATCCTATACCTCGCAATAATGGCTATGACGATACTGCCAAGCTCAAGCTGGAAAATCCCGCCCCTATTGAAGCCATCGGCCACAAGGGCCGCAGACGTGCGGGAAGCAGATATTGGCACGGCAGTGTACGATCTGAAAACTGTCAATCCGCATATCAAAGCAGCGACTGATACGCGCACGGTGCTGGAGATTATCGACAATATCAACTTGCAAGGACAGCTTGTGACAACCGCTATGGCTAATTTGTGCGACTTATTGGCAGAGGATTGATTTACTAAAAACCCGCATTCTCTCTATTACGGCAAAGTTTATTTACAACTGCCTGCGACAAATTGTCGCGCGACAATATGCCACATTTTCAATTGCTTAATTAGTGGCTAGACTATAAACAACTCTTGAATGCGCTCATTACGATCAGAGTTTAAGTTTTCCTCCCCTTTAATGCGATCAAGTTTACTTGACCGCATTTTTTTTGCCCTTTTCACAGCGACAAAATCGCCTGGTAAGCCGACAGCAAACATTGATATTGCTACTTATAGCCGCATTGCGCTTTTATTAATTAATATTCTGCTTATTCTCATCATCTGGCATATCTTGCTGCGGTTCTGCTTTTGGGTATGCTTTATCACTGCCTTGTGCTTTCGATTGGTCAACAAAAGGTGTCACCTTGAGGTCTTCCAGTTTGAATTGATAATTATGCACTGTCGTTTCGGATTCGATCTTGCCTATTCCGGTAAAAGGTTCGAGTTCGCCAAGCTTTTCCCAAAAACCTTTATCCTTGAATTTATCTACCAAGTCATGATTGGCTGCAATCAGATCTTTATTTTTTCCGGCACATTCGCCAATCCATTGCTCGCGTTCTTTGACGGCTTGCACCAGATGCTGGTTATCGCCCTGAATCTGTTTGGCCTGGGCAATAACGTCTTTATGCTTTTGCAATAAAGCCTGGTATTTTTCCCGGCTGGTATTGAGTTGGGCTGACAATGCGCCATTAGCGCTTTCCAGACTGCTCAGGCTGGTTTTCTGATGCTCGATTTCAGCCTGCAAAGGCGCAATCCTGGCGACTTCAGTTTCCAGTTTTTTAACCTTTTCCTCAAGTGCGGTTTTTTCGGTTACCAACTGGTTTTTTTCCTGGCTCAACTGACGCAGCAAGCCTTGCGTTTTTTGCAAGGCCTGCGCTACGGCGGCATTTTGTTTTGGTGCTTCCGCATGAACATTCACCGTCGACAGCAACAGGGAAAACGCAATCCAACTCAATGGGGATGTAGCTTTTAATCCCCGCAATATGGCATGTATCTGCATACTTAGCTTTCCTTGCATTAGAAACGTGCGCTCAAGTCAAGCACTGCCGTGTCAATAACCAGCGGTGGCCCGTCAATGTTATCGGTGCTAAACCAGCGGAAGTTAAGCCAGGTATTTTTCGCCAATCCATAATTACCGCCAATAACCCAGCCTTTGGCATTTGTACCGCCGCCGTGGAAAACTGCATCGGTAAACGCATCCAGCACGGCATCGCGCTCCACATAGCGATAAGCAAAGAAGGTATTCCAATCGTTAAGCCGCACGGTTTCGGGTCTGCCGACGTCCAGACGCACCTGAAAAGCCTGTGTTTTTTCCTTGTTGTCATTAAGCAGTCGCCCATGAAACTCACGCTCTATACGGGCGGCATTGTAGCCAAGATTTCTTGCATAGTCTGCGGTGAACATGACATGGGTTGATTCGAAACCGGCAAAATCATAGATGGCGGTGGCATTAAAAATTTTGAATTCCGAAGCCAGACCGTATAAACAACCTTGTCCATACCTACTCTGAGTATCTGTACATCGGGTATTAAAACGATCGTTGTAGTTAATCGGTACCAAGCTGTTACCTTTTTGGATATACTGCGGTGCCGTCCAATCATAGGTAAAACTGTTGTTGGTATTGGGCCGTGCGTTGATATTCTCGTAATCGTAATAAGCGGTAGCTATTTTCAAACGCGAATCGCCATGCACCAGCCAATCGGCACCGAGCTGTCCACCGAACATCCATTTATCCGTCGTTGAAAAGTTGACTTCCTGAATCGGGAACACACCCACAGTGGCGAATACGCTGTTAGGTGTTTGCAGTCCGGTATTGATGCCAAGTCGTGCCGTAGGGCTGGGCGCACGATAGGCTTTAACATTGGGATCATTTTGGTTGAAATGTGCTCGGAAGGTGCCTGAAAAACCTTCAAAGCTCAGATCGCGATCATAAACCAAATCGGTGGATACCCAAGGATTGGCGGTGCGTCCACCATACAGACTAAACCAGTCGTTGCCTTTCTGGTCAACAAAATCATATTGCAGGAAAGCCCGATCGAGCACGAAATCCCATGCCTGGCCCGTATTGCCCAAGGTCTGGTTATTGGAAACCGGGCCACGGATATTGCTGGTTGCCAAACGTACGCCCGCTTTCAGATTATCAGTAATCTGGGCATCTATAGCTAACCGTAAACGTTCGCGCAAACGAACACGGTCTTCCGTGGTATTCAAAAACTCTTCATTTTTTATCTGTGCTGCGTTGTGACCACCCTCCTTATTGATAGACAGATAATCGTAAAACTGGTTATTCTCCAAGCTGTTATCCGCTCCGAAAAAATCTTCCACGGCACGCAAACGCAGATCGCCGGAAATCTTGATATTATTGACCCACTCAGGCAAAGCACCAGGAACCCCCCATTTCTCGGCTTTGGCATCGGCCTTGACATCTTTAACCACATCTTCTTTTAACTCGGCACGGACTTGCTGACGAATTTCTTCTTTGACAAATTCGGGGACATAGGCGACATGCACCGTTTTAGGTGACTTCCCTGACTTAGCATCAGTTTCCCCGGCTTTCGCGGCATCAGCCTTGTCATTAGCCACTTCCAGGGCGATTTGCTTGCTGGCTTCATCGGCGGCTTTGCTTTCAGCTGCTTTGACCAGTTTCTGCGCCTTATTCTTATCGAGTATGCCTTCCTGCACGAACACGTCGATCAGGTTGATGGTGGTGTTCTTGAGTTTCAGGAGTTCCTGGCGCTCGCTGGCAATCGCGTTTTTGAGCTTGAGCAGTTCCTCTTTCTCATCAGCCATTGCCGGCATTACAAAAGAAGTCGCCAGCAAGGCGGTCAGGGTGGTTCTGATAATAGTCATTTTTACTCTGGCTACTGTGGTTTTATTGAATGGCATGTCAAATTCTCGAAGTAACCCTGATTTTCAAGGGTTGCGGCATATTTTCAGGTGGCGGCTTTTGCAAGGCAAAACGTAACCTGGGCAAGGCGTTACGCAGGGCTTTGTCAACATCCTGCTTGCCGCTGGTGCCGGTCATTTCTGCCCGGCTCACCCGTCCATCGCTATCTATCCAGATGTCCAGTTGCACCGAGTAACTGGTCTTACGCGCACTGCTTTCAGCCAACAGGCTTTGCAGCTCATCTTCCAGCTTGCGCTTAACCTGCCCGCCATACCAAAGTATCGTGCTGCCACCGGTTCCGCCCAGCAGACCGCGCCCACCTTTCTTGCCTACCAGGCCGAAACCATCCGCTCCGGCTGCACCTTCAGCATCTACGCCCAACTCTTCACCCGCCGGTTCTTCTGCTTCCTCGGGCATAGGCTCGGGTTCTTTTTCCGGCTCAGGTTCCGGGATTTCCTCCTTAACTTCAGGCTCAGGCGGCTTTTCTTCCGGCGGTGGCGGAGGAGGTGGAGGGGGCGGCTGAATCATAGTGATCTGCTGGATCACTTTCTTGGTCTGCACCGGCTTTTGAAACATATCTTTCAAAAAATAAACCGTTACCGTAATCACAAGCGCCAATACGATACCGAGCGTCAGCGGCAAATAGCGCAGCAATTTTTTTCTTTTATCCATGGAATTACTTATTTAACCAGCTTCTGGGTCACTAGGCCCAATTGGCTGATTTGCAGCCGAGTGACGACATCCAGCACTTCTATGACTTTTTCGTACTGGATAGCTGCATCGGCCTTCAACACGACCGGCAAATCAGGCGTAGCTGCCTTGTATTGAGCCAGACGCGTTTCCAGTTCCTGTATTGATACAGGATAAGTGTCCAGGTAAATCGTCCCGTCCTGGGTAATTGAAACCGCTTTGGTCTTGGGCTTTGACAACGACGGCGTACTGCTGGCTTTAGGTAAATTGACGGTAATGCCCTGCACGGTTGCCGTTGTCATAATGATGAATATCAACAGCAATACATAAGCCACATCGAGCATCGGCGTAATGTTGATGTCATCGTAGACCTTCTCTTCCGATTCAACCTTCATATCAGTTGCCTCGCTGGCGATCAGCGATACGGTCGGAAATCATCGCCAGGAATTCATCAGTGAACACTCGCATATCGGCGGTGATGTCCTTGATTTGCGTAAGCAGGTAGTTATAAGCAAACAAGGCCGGAATCGCCACCGCCAAACCCGCCACGGTAGCAGCCAATGCACCGGATATACCGGGAGCAATGGAGTTAATGTTGACATCGCCGGTGGCGGCAATCACAGCAAACGTAATCATTACTCCCATAACCGTACCCAGCAAGCCCAAAAACGGCCCCCCGGAAATCGCAATCGTCAGCAATACCATATTCTTGTTGAGTTTTTGACCTTCCCGCACGACGGCAGCATCCAGGCGCGCCCGGACAACATTCAGCGCTTCCGGTGTTAATTGCGCATTGCTGCTGGTATCGAAACGCTTTTTGAGTTCTTGTACGCCAGCATGGTAAACATGGTAAATCGGCGAGCTTTGGAAATGGTCATGCTTACCAACAACCGCAGTGAGAAACTCGGAACTACTCAGCTCTTTTTCCTCTTCGGTTTCTTCCTGGTCGAGCGATCCCGGATCGGAGGAATCAACATTGCGGTACTGTTCAAGGAATGCATCGTTATCTTTCTTGGCACGGGAAATAGCGATCCCTTTGGTAATCATCACCAGCAGGCTGATAACCAGCATGACACCGCACAACGCAATAACGACCCAACCGTCAACGGTTAAGCTCTGTAAAATAACGACAAAATAATCAGGGCCGTCGCCGGATGCCTTAGATTCATCCTGACCGTAGTTGAGCACGGTAAAATCGGGGCTTTGGCTGCGGAACAACAATTTTATCCAGTCCGCACTACGCGCCGTGTTGGCGACATGAACCTCATCAAGCAGGCCGGTAAGATTGGCCTGCCCATCAGCTCCACCGATAAACAGCGTCGGGTTAAACGCCACAAGATTGATTGCCGCCTTACCTGCGGATTGTCCATCCAGATACAGTTCCAGACTGTCTTTTTTTGCAACGACCGAAACATGTTGCCATTTTCCAGCCTGTAAACTGGCCGTCGGGGTTTGCACTGCCGAGCTGCCTGATCCGGCATAAGCGGCAGTAACGGCTGTCCCGTTAACCGTCAATCCGATACTGCTGGCGCCCTCCTGAGCCAATACCAGCGCAGTTGATGCCGGTTGGGCCGCATCAATCCTGACCCAGGAACTGAAGCTCCAGCCATTATCCGGGTTTATCGCCAAAGATGGCGATGCCTTGACACTGATGCGGCCGGTACCGTCAAATTTAGCCGCAGACCCTATCAGGCCCGCAGCATCAATCACCGCCTTGGACTCGACAGCATTATTGGCGTATGCAGTAGCATCGAGCGGCAACCCTGTCGATTCGGTAAAATGAAAAACAGTCGCCTGATTGACATCGTAGATCCCCTTGGGATCGGAGCCATCCGGTGCATTGTTATTGCCGTAATACATCCAGAACGAATCGGAAGCCACCCCTCCCCTGACATTCGCAGCCTTGACCCAAATCAACCCTATCTCATTGATCGCATCCAGCTTCTCGACATAATGCTTGGCCGGTATTTTATCATCGACCATGAAGCGGATATCCTTGCCGTTTTCCGCCAACTCGGTGAAATAAGTAAAATTACCGGTATGCAGGCGTACCAAGAGCGGAAACTCACTTAGCGTGTCCTGAATATCCGCGCCGGTAATACTGGCATCTATGGTCACCTGCTTGCGCGAAATCCAATCGTCATTCCACCAGGCAAAGGCGAGAACAGGCATCAAAAGCAAGGCTAAACCAAACTGAATGTGTCTATAGGTTATTTTCTTCATTAGGGCAAGTCAGGGGGATTAATATTTTGTTTCCGGCTTCAGACCAGCAAGCCGGGTATTGCAGAGCATACACATCATTGCGCAGACTCTTCCGCAATTTCCAAATTATAAGTTACAGGGCGAATTTTTATTAATTAAAGCAGTTATTTGACAGACAAGGCTGGGCATTATTAAATAATGCACAATTCATGCCAACAATTAAGGTGCTGTTTTATATGGATTCTATATTTTTTAAACAAGCATTTCTGTTGATATATCAACAATATCTGCTGATTATGTGTTGATATATCAACACATCAGACATCTGATCGGAAACCAACTATTCTGCACCATTTCTTTTCTGATCTGCTTTTGTGGTTATCTGACTAATATAAACAGTACATCAGGAAGCTTATTATCCCTCCTGGCTCAGGAAACCTTAGAATAGATATATTTCCGCTTACCCCCCGCAACCCGGCTTACCTTCGCGCACATCAGCAACACTGCAACTTCCGTAGCCGACCACATCGGCGTTAATAATGCTGCCCACAGCGCTTTTACCATCGCGGCAGTTGCCTTCTTCATCTTTTCCGTTCGGGCATTTGCTATCCGAATTATTGCCGTCATTACTGGCGTTTGATGCTTTGCTTGCGCTGGTCGCCGCACTATCGGCTCCCGCCGGTGTAACCGGCGGGGCAACGGCAGTAGGAACGCCGATAGTACCGCCGGATGATTGAATAAATGAAGCACCAATAACCGCAGTAGCCGCAATGACGATCTTGCCGCCGCCAATACCGGCTTCGCCTGCATCAACAACACCTACCGGTGCCGCCAGATAGACGTTACCCTGACGCTTGGTTTTGTCTTCAGGATTGATTGCCTGAATACCGCTACCTGAAACAACTGGCGGGAAAATAGTGACTATATTGCCCTTGTCGTCAATGCTAGTAATCGGTGGCGGCGCAGAAATCGCCGCTTTAGCGCCTTTACCTGCATCAATGCTGCCCTCAGAAGACCAAACCACAATATCACCGCCGCCCAGCGTAAATACTCGCGATTGGTTCACATTGAAATCGCCTTTGGTAAATGCGTTCAGATTGCCCTGTTGCTGCACGACAATACCCAGCTCGTCGGGTTCCTTACTGATACCGCCGACTTTACCAGCCAGACCGACATCAATCTTGCCGCCCGGCGTTGCCATATTTATATCGCCGCCTGCCAATGTCTTGACCTGACTAAAGACCAGGCTCAGGTCGCCTGCGTATTTATCTCCGGGGAACAGGGCTTTTATAGCATCAAAACCGCGCTTGTATAATGCGAACCTTTCCGTCTCAGGAGCGCTAGCTGCTGCTAACGCAGACTGCTTGATTTCCTCAAACAGCACCTGCAATAAAACATCCAGATGTTCACGTTGTTCTTGCTCGGTTTTACCATCCAAAGACTGTAACAATGCCTTATAAGCCTCAGTGTTCTTGTATTTGGTAATAAAGCTCGCGAAATCAACCTTGTCGGATAAACCTGCCAGAATATTGATAACCGCGCCACCCGATTTATCCAGGGCCGTATTGACCAGATTACCGACCGTCTGGATGCCTGAAGAGCTACCCAGGTTAATATTTCGCCCAGCCAGCACATCCAATTGCCCAGGACCGCCCAACTGGATACTCTTGGAAATAGGCAACACCACGCCATTGCTATCCAGTAATGAATCAAACTTGATGTCCCGACCGGCCTTGACATAGGTGACGTCAGCGGGTGACAGGTTTTGTCCTGACAGACTCAAATTATTAATGTCCCTGCCAGCACTGAATTCGGAAGCATGAGGCAGATAAAACGCAACGGGAGTTATAGCCGGAAACGATATATCGCCTAAATTAGCGGTAACTATTGATTTTACCGTGCTGTTTTTATGGATTGGCGTCGTTGCATGAATAATACTGGCATCAGACAAAGCCGGATTTAGCCGCTCACGCGCCCTGTATATTTTCGCATCGGCATCACCTTCAATAAGTTGTGCCGGCGATAGCAGGCTGGGCAGTAATAAAGGATCGGCATCGGATACGTTGACATTGAGCGGCTGACTGTCTGATACCACATCAGTGGTAACGTTTCTGTTTGCCAACAATTGCAAGCTGCCCTTAGCCGAGGGAAACAGCGTAAATGACCCATTAAAGCGGACATCACCTGACAAAGCCGCCGCTTGTAGCTTCCCTGGATACACTGAAAACTCGAAGCCGGAACTGGTACCGTTATCGACACCTTTCAAATCCTTTATAGCCGAGACATTATTGTCCAGAATCAGATTTCCTGCCGTTGAAGACAGGTTAACCATGCTGTCAGCACTGTAGGTAAAAAAGAACGAATCATTGAATACCTGTGGATCTGGAAGTGCTTTCTGACCGATCATGGTTGGATTAAATACAGTGCCAAGATTAAGATCAGTACGAGCCTGCGCCGAGAAACTGGCATCCCCCAGTTCCAGAATGGCACCGATGCCCGAAGCCGACTTGGCAATGCTATCACCTGCAGTCAAGCGCCCGGAACCCAGTCCTGTGTAATATTCACCGCCAACAATATCGCTGCCCGCTGTTACCTGCAAATCGCCGCCGCCATTAACAACCGTCCCATTGGTCAGCCATTCAGCCTGCTCATTTTTACTTCCCAGCGGCTTACCGGTAGTAGGAATCATAACCGACAGGTTACGCACATCGCCGCCGGCATCAACGGTTACATCACCGCCGCCCAAAGCCCCTACGTTCTGGTTGAAAAAGCGGTTACCCTTGCCGATAACAACGTTGCCGATGGCATCGGTAAGAATATCGTCGAAACTGAAATTGCCGCTGACATTAACGCCCCAGGCGGTCGGACGGTTCGGTATCGTTTCATCGGCGGTGTTCCAGCTACCCGCCTTCACCAGCCAATCCGTCATCAACTGCCCGGTCTCTATGCCGTCGATATTACCACCTGCCCGCAAGTTGATTGCGCCGCCCTGGGTTGGGTACTCGGCAAAAAACTGTGATTCACCGAGCAGGGATACATCCAGGTAACCAAAACGAAGCAATGTATTAACCTGGGCAGGGTCCAGGCGCTGCAAATAAGTCGCCAGTTCTTCATTGGCTTGCCGAACCGGCAAGCCGGGAATATTACCCTGCTGCAAATCAGTAAAAACATAATCCGCAGGCCGCCCCATCGTATAAACCGCAGCGGCTGCCTGCGGATTATTGCTGTCGGCAAGGAACCGAATATCGCTGCCGGCAGTGATATCAATACTGCCTGTACCCGTCCTGACCTTCACCTGAGTATCGACCAGGCCGCCGAAACCCAGTGGGTCAGGCGCCTGATAAGTATTCGCCAGTTTAACATTGCCCCCCGCAACCAGATTGTAGCTCCATGACTGGCCGGACTGGAGCAGGTCTTGTACCAGGATCGATGCATCCTGGCCTGGCAGCGCTGCTGTTGCGAAAGCGTCAGTGATCGATGCCTTGATATTAAGGTCTCCGCCAGCCCTAAGTGTCAGGAAACCCGGCAGAACCTGCTGGCCCTGCGCGTTATTGTAACGCCAGCTAGAGTGTCCCAAATCCTTGATTCCATCCATAAAATCCCACTGGTCTTGCAGCGTCAAATCCCCGGTACTGCGAACTTCTATGCCCGGCAAGAGCTGAATTGCAGTACCTGAGTTATTGGTCAATGCCGCAACCGTACTCATGAATTCGGCTGTGTCCGTTTGCCATTTGGCAATATCCGTTGCGGTAATGGTGGTCTGGTTGGCATAAACCCGGGTTGCTTCCACTGCAGTGCGATAAGGATCAGCACCATTGATGGTTGTATTGATGGCGGTAATGGCAACTGTTTTGTCAGCATCATTCCTGCCGGTACGTAAGTGAACACTGCCACCAAGACCACCGGAGCCACCTGCCACATCAATGGAACTACCCGCGGCGGAAAGATCAAGCAAGCCTGTTCCGGTATCGTCACGATGCACCGTGTCAAAAATGACACTACCGCCTGCTGCACCTGCCTTAGTAGCCTTGGCTGCAATATGAGAGGATGCCCCCAAAACGATACCGTTTCTACCGTAAATCGATACACTTCCGGCTTTGATGCCCGACGCATCAATACTACCGTCGATATTGACAGCGCCCTGATCTGCCGTCAACCGGAACTGGTGCGCATGAACAGTATCGGCAGAGGCGATAGTGATATTACCTGAGCGCTGCTCTAAAAATAGCTCTTCGCTAAAACCGGCATTGGCTGATTTGCTGTTGAGCAGCGAGAAACCATCAGCCCCGAAACTATTCACATCCAGATGCAAGCGCCCCTGACGAAGCTCCGCCGCTGTTTCAGTCGCACCGCGCGAGTCTATCGTTCCATTCCATACAAACCGGCCTTTTGCAGCTTTAACATCCAGCAAGCCGGCATCACTGTCTTGCCGCGTTGCACCGGTATTTTTATCGGTAACTACACTAGCCCCGGCAAGGTTGATGACGGCGCCCGAATCCAGCTCGACATTACCTTTATTGGCCTGTAACAGCACACTGCCCGCCGGTGAATATTTGACCAAACTGCCAAACGAAACGGTTCGCCCGGAAACATCAATAACAGAACCGTTGTTCAGGGCAACATCGCCTGTCAATGCTTTCAGTTCGAGAATACCTGAAGGCAGATCGAACCGTCCAGTACTGTTGATTGAATCGCCGGTAATAGACCAACGCACCCCAAGACCACTCGTCCAGGCTGAATCAGCAACTGTCGGCGAAGCAATATTAACTTGATGCCCGCTGGCGTCAATTGTGGTGGTAGCGCCATTATCGCCAATGAAATGCCCGGCGTTGAGATTGAGATCGCCAGCAACTGTCAGCGTCCCTGGGTCGGTTAAGGAACTGTTTCCGGTCACCGGGTCGTTTATTTGTCCCAGACCCTTGATGGCTTCAGTTGCGTTAAGATCAACCTGTTTAAAACCGTTGATAGCATATTTCCCGTTACCCAACTGGATTTCACGCGCACTCAAGGCTAAAGTGCCGGTGCCGTCTCCGGTTCGAGCCGCAGTAGCGCCGTCATTTGATAGTTTGATCGTGTCTGTTGCCGAGATCGATGCGGTTACACCGCTATTGTTAAAGCCGTTAATATTTGCGGCAGCTATTGCCAACTGCTTGGTGTTAATACTGACACTACCGTAAATATCAAAATCCGTAGTACTGGTGAGCTTCAATTCATCCAGATTGAACTGGGTAGATGACAATACCAGACCAGGAGTGTCTGAGGGAGCATTACCCAGGCTGATGCGACTGGACTTCAAGGCCAACGAGCCGCCCTGCATATCAATACTGCCATCGAAAATCGTATTCTGGGTGGAATCCAGCAACATGGAGTTACCCGATCTGAGTGTCGCGCCAGCTTCGACTATCAATGTTCCCGTCTGTCCGGTCACGGTATTGTCACGGATAACTTCAGCCTGCCCGGAAGAAGAGACGCGTAACAATGCGCCATCACTGTTGGCCGCCGCATTAGTACCTTGCTGATTTGATACCAACAGGTTAATACCGGCAACATCTGTTTTACCAATACTCTCAACAAGAGAACCGGATGTTAATTTCAGCTGGTTTTTAGCCGCCAACAGGATTTCCTCGCCGTGTAAATCAACATCACCGGCGACATCCAGGGTTTGCGAGGTCACTGTTACCCGCTGCCCGGCTTTGGTTTTGCTGCGTACACCACCCAGCAACAGGCTGGGAGCCTTAAGCTGGTTCAGGTCTTCGGCCAGCAAACTGACCGTTCCGGGCGCACTTGAAGCAACATCCTCGCGGCGACCAACAATCGACAAGTGATCTGCACTAATATCCACGAGTCCGCCCAAGCCTTTGGCGGCCGGTGCCGCAGCCAAATCAGCCCCCAACGCCAAGCTGTTTTTGGCAGTGATCGACAAGCTACCAGCATCCCTGGGTAGTTGCGGCGCTACTGTTGCATCTTTCAACGCTTTGTCGGCAAAAAACTGGTTAGCCGAATAATCCCTGAACTCTGAACGAGTGCGGGCAATCGAACCGGCTTCCACCGCAAAACCCTGCCAGCGGGTATCCTGAATAGAAGTACCGGCAACGCCGTAACGTCCGGCAACAACAGTTGCCCCGGCCAGATTTGTCAGCGTTGCTCCCGGCGTCAGGTCTTGTGTGCCTGCCTGGGGCGTAATCAGGTAAGCACCCTGCAGCAAGGCATAATGGGCAGGAAGCAGCGTGTACCAACCCGCCGATAAGCCACTACCGTCGCCGAGATAAATACTATCGCCGACCGTCAGGCCGGAGCTTGGAAACTCCAGCGGGTCATAAGGGGTGAGACTATTATTAAATCCGGGCAGCACCGCAAAATTCTGGCTGTATCCGGTAGCGTTCGGATCCAGTACATCGTTGGAGCCGCCCGGCCCGGTAATGAACTCATAAGCATAAAGATCACCACCACCGGATAGATCCACCTTTGCACCGGTTTTTAAAGCAACATCAGGCGAATTAAGCGTAACCCGTTTTTCTGGCGGCGTATCGATTACAATATTCCGGGTTCCGGCGCTATCCAGAGGATACAGCCAGTTCAAGCCGCCCGAACCTTGACCAAACGGTATCGTTAAACCGTCACCTGATACCGAGGTCAGGCTGCCGGCGGCAAGCTCCAGTGTTTTCGAAGCATTCAGGTTTATTGAACCAAACGGGGCTTTTAACGTACCTTGCTGGACAATATGCGGCGCATTGATCGTCAAACTGCTGCCGGCAGAATAAGCCGCCGAAGGTGTTGCGCCGCTGCTTTGTATCGTCACGGTTCGGCTGTCGTTACCGCTTACGTTAATCTTGTAATCGGTCAACGTGGACGCATAAACCTGGCTAGCCTTGACAGTAAGATCGCCGGCAACTTTCAATGCCCCCAAATAATTTTTGGTGTCTGGCGTGACCCTGATTCCTATCGCACGAACATCTCCCGCACTATCCAAATCAACTTGGCCGAAACCTTTGAAACTAAGCCCGCCAACCAGATCGATGCTCTGGGCGTTTACCTTGAATGTTCCCGTTCCGGTCGTCGCATCCGGGGCGAGCGTACTTGAATAAACCCCGGATGAAACCTGCACATCCCGGCGGCTCAGTGTTGAACCCAATGCCGCATAGGCGGTATTGAGTTCAACATGGCCGCCCGTGGTTTGCAGAATAGGCGCATCCAGGACAATCTGTCTGTCGGCATTCAGTTGCACATCGCCATCAAAACGGATCTGACCCACATATTTGTCACCTTTTACACCACCGAACACATCGGTCTTCAGGTGCAACGAATCAAAACCTGCTTTGTTAATGGTTGCGCTTTTCAAAAAGGCGCGACCGCCAAAATTCACTGTTGGTATATCCACGGTATTGGCAGGGCCGCCAGCAAGAACCGGGGTGGTATCAGCAGAAACAATAATCGACCTGTCTTGCAAAGGATTGACATCATCCGGGAACAAGCCACCCGAAACGGGAATATCCGGCTTAATACGCAGCCCCTTATCTAAAGTGACCGTTAATGAACCGCCCGCCGCACCTTCTCCGCCTTTGGCATTGAAAGAGCCGTTCGCCAGAACACCCTCGCCCGCTTTAAAGATGATGTTGCCGCCTGTCGAGCCGATATTTCTCTGGACAACCTGCACACCTGTTTGCAAAGGGGAAGTTTGCTGTAAATCCAATACTTCGGAACTGCCTGAAACGTTAATCCTTGAATTTGCCCTGGCGATGATATAGCCGCGGTTAGCCGTCAATTCGACATTGCCGCCTGACAACACATCACCGATATGCAAGCCGATGGGGCTTATTTGTTGCTTGAACACACCCTGGGCTAATAACCGGCTGGACGAACCCAGCCAAATCCCCTGTGCTTTGTAAAATCCGGTATCAGAACCTGAAGGCGTATCGATATTGATGGAAATTTTGCCTGCCGGCGTACTGATAGTGCCATCTACATAAATAGAAGTGTCGGAATGCAATTCCACATGACCCAGCATATCGGTGACGATTTCTGCGCCCTTGCCTATACTCAAAAACTCCTGACGGTTTTGCTCGATTAAGCCCGCGTAGGAAAGCTTAAGATTAGTTGGATTTCTCAGGAAATCAGGCAAGGTAATAATATTGCTGAATGCTTGCAGATCGTTACCGGAAGCCTGTGACAATGCAGTAGTGTTTAACTGCAGGTTGCGTTGCAAGGGATGGAGCCGGACGTTTTCGGCTACTTTCAGACCATAAAGATTAGAACTGATCGCATAATCAGCAAAGCCGCCCTGCTGGAAAAAATCTGCCCCTAATACCAACGGCTTGTAGTTAGAACCGGCATGCACAGGCACCGCTTCAGCAGGGCCGATGATGACTTCATTGGTATTGATATCCAGGCTGCCGCCGTGCTCCAAAGCCCATCCGGCCAAATCACCTTCAAGAATAAGGTTTGATGGAGTCCCGCCCGCAACTTTGGTTTCTGCAACCAGCTTAATCGCGCCACCGTGACCTCCCTCAACCTGGGCATTATTTTGTACCCAGGCACCGCCGCTGACATCAATCAGACTTCCCTTATCGAGCCGTAAATCACCTTGATCGGCAACCAGGGTGACACTACCGCCGTCTATGGATAGCGGTTTTAAGGGCTGTCCTTGCTGACCATCAAGAATATCGTTGACCCATTGTCCCCGGACATCAATCCCGGCACCCGTAGCCAACGTAATATGGCTGGCAGTATCAGCCCCTCCTCTTAATGAGGAATGCAGGCTAATATCACCTGAAGGCGCAATGATGGAACCCTGCACATCAATGCCTTCTGCCGACAAGTCGAGACTGCCAAAATCATTCAATTCTACTTTTGCATCTTGTTCAATGCGGATAGCACCATTAGTACTGATGTTTATGTTGCTAATACCCGAACGTTTGAACAAACCGGGGTCTATACTCAAGGCAAGCGCTTCGGAAGAGCTGGCGCTTTTCCTGGGTAAAGGCTCATTAAAACCGATATTACTGGGCGTACCGCTTTTGTTAAAAACAATATCCTGTTTACCCGCCTGATTTCCTCTTGCCAGATCAATCGACAAGGTACTGCCTGGATTAAGGTTATCAGAGCCTCGCTGAAATACGCTTTCGATCGTTTCGCCATGGAGCTGACCGTCCATCAGGGTCTCGTAAGCGTCAATATTGAGGGTTCCACCGGGTCTGCCATCAACATAACCGGACTCGAATTTTTTAACGGCCAGACCAGGTACAGACCAACTTTCGGTGACACCTGAATTGCCATAACCTTTAATAACCTGACCGACAATAGCCTCATAATGCCGATTGGGATCAGCATCCGCGATATCGTAAACCACGCCGTCAGAAATCAGCTTGGTGGTCTCCACAATACCCTCTTGATATTTAACCGAGCCACCTGAAAAATCCAGTACGCTACCCGTCTTGGTCAGGACATCACCACTGGATGTCAGGTCAATGGTACCGCCCGATGTGCTCCGCTCATCAATATTACGTTCAATACGGGCAAGAGCACCTGATAAATCGGCTATCGGAATCTTGCCGTTCTTGATGTCCCGTATATCGACAGAAATGGTTTTACCGTAGAGGATACCGTCCTTTTGCAACGGTGCGTCGCGCAGCTCATTCTTGCGCAACTCCAGTTTAACGATATTGCGTTCCGCAGCAAGCTGGACATCCTTGACACCTGAAACATCAATTTTACTGCCTTCCTCCAGATAGATCCGGCCACTGCCTTTAATAAGCGGAGCCGCCAGATTATCAACTGCGGTAATGCCGACATTGCCGGATTTGGCCTGAACCAGCGAATTGTTACGGAGCATTACCTTATGTCCGCTAATTTCAATGTGCGAGCGATTCTGGGCTTGGGCATCCAGCGCTGTCGCCGTTTTGTCAGCATCAAGATCGACGCTGGTTAAACTACCTCCTGCTAAAGTTACCGTAGCGCTGGTGCCTAAACCATCGCCCAGGTCAGCGCTCCGGGTAGTAGATCCCGGCAGCAATTTACCATTGGTCGCTGATGGATCCTGGATGCCTTCCCTTGCCAGCAGCCTGACTGAACCGTTCAGGCGCACTGATGTAGTCGCTGATGCAATGCCTTCCTGATTGACGGCAAAGCCAATCAAACTGACGTTGCCGCGCTCGGCTAATATTTTTCCGGTATTATTGACCGCACCGCCAGTCCCGAGCTCAACCAGCAAACCACGTATATCGGAACCACTGTCCGCCGTTACTTCCTGCAAATAAACCTTATCCCTGGATGCGGCCAGGATAGCCTGACCGTCAGGTGTTTCAATGCTGCCTGCATTGATAATAGTGGGCGCGGCAATAATGACGCGCCCGCCCGGCGCATTGGTTTTAATCTTGGCGCCTTCCTCGACAAAAACCTGAATTTTGAGTGGATTTCCACTTTGGTCTTTCAGGACATTGCCTTGACTATCCTTGAGGAAGATTTCCCCGTTACCTTCCAATGCAGCGGCGTTATTGATATCAAAGGCTTTGGTAATACCACGCTGAAATACATCCTGACTGATATTAAGCGTCGTAGCGACCAGCGAATTGACATTGACCTGCGAATCCTTGCCAAACACAAAACCGTTCTGGTTAACAAGGTACACCTGCCCATTAGCACTCAGGGAACCGAGTATCTGACTGGCATCGCCTTGATGAATATTGTTCAAGGCTACTGAACTGGAAGATGGCTGGTCGAAGCGAACACCGTTTTGGGCGCCAATATTGAAACTTTGCCATTCCAGGGTGGCCTTATCGGTCGTCTGGGTAATGGTCATGTTGTTGCCATTAACGGCAGCAGTAGCCTGACCTTGAGAAGCCAACGCAGCAGCATCCAATGCAACCGGCAACTCGCCGCCGTTACCGATACCGGAACCCACGACAAAACCGCCCGCTATTAGCGCCCGGATCGCTAATGTCAATGGTTTGTGCCTGCCAATCGGCATTTCAGATAACAAGGTATTTTTGCCCGCCATGATAAAACTTTTCCCGGAAACCTTTAAAACTCGTAAGCCAAACGAAAATCAACACGTTGGTTACCTACATCGACCGTACCTTGTTGATACAAGGGGTAAGCCCAATCAAACTCGCCAATGAAGTGTTTTAACAGTTGCATCCTTAACCCTACCCCGGTACCGGCCAATTTATAATAGCTTGGGTTTGGTGCCAAAGGCCGTTGAATCCACAAATAAGCATAATCAAAGAAAATATGGGCGCGCAGGTTTTGGGCGAACTCCCAGTTCTCCGCTTTTAACTGCGGGCTTTGAAATTCCAGTGACAAATTCATGCCGTCATCGCCCAGTTGTTGGGTCTGGTGATAACCACGCACGCTTTGTTGCCCACCGACAGCGAACTGTTCGTTACTGATGAGCGGCGAATCAGCTACCTGACCCGATATACGGGTTGCCACCCGGACATCCCAAGGCAATTCGTGCAGATGCTTCAGGTCAGTCGTCAGATAAACAAAATTAGCCCTGGAAAACACCCGTTTATTCTCAAATTCAAGCTGGTCGTTACCGAGTCCGCGCACTGAGAAATGCAGTGCTGAGCTAACTGAGGTCGTCGCACCTGGTTGCCGCCAAGTGCCGTCGTAGCCGACCTGAAATGATGAGTAGCTGATCGGCGTGGTTTGCTGATCCTGCCCCTGGGTACCTACACCCTGGTTAAAATCTTTAAAATCGTAGCCAAAGGTCAGACTGTGAAAGTACTGATCCATAGTGGCTAAAGGCTTAATCAAACGGGCACCGTAAATGGAACCTGTGCCCACCACGTTGGTGCCGCCGACATTTGCACCCAGCTGTGTATTGGAGCTAATACCGATCCCGTAAGCCGCCAAACGCGTATTCGACCAGCCGGTAGGCATTACATAAGTGCCTGACCACACATCAACCTCGTTATTGTCTTCAGGTGACACCTGGTATTGCAGCGAAGCACTGTGGAATTTCTGCCAGAGATTATCGTAGCGTACCGAGCCGATCAAACGGCTACGGGTAGTATGTTCGGAATTGCGTCCGTTCATTTCCAGGCTACCGTGCAGAGGCAATTCGTCTTTGACCCGCAGCTCAACTTCGGTTTTGCCCGGCGTCGATCCGGCGCGAAAAATCGGCGTCACCACACGATCTGAGGATTCCTTGCCGAGCTCGGACACTTGCTCTTGAACAGTCGGCATGTAGGGCACTTGTCCTGCGGCAAGTGCGGGGACTTTATCACTGATATGCCCTAAGGAATAATAGCGGGAACCGGTAATTTTTAGCCGTTCAATCGTACCCTCAACTACCTGCAGGCGCACTACGCCTTCTTCGACATCCTGCTCTGGAATTTCCACCAACGCAGTTGGATAACCTTTATTCTTGTATACGCTTTCAAGTGCCTGCCGGGCTTTTTCCACATCGTCAATCGATTTGCCTGGCCCCAGAAAGGGATACACGGTTTTTTCGATCAACTGCTGTTCAAGTACAGTATTGCCGTCGACTTGCAGTTCCAGAAGATCGAAATTCGGGCCTGCTTCGGCTTGTTTTACGTTTTCTGCGGGTTTGGCAGACTCTGCGGCCCACCCAGGCAAAGCAACAACAAGGGCCATTGCCGTAATCAATTTGTGTTTAATTAAACAATTCATGAAGCCAAATTAGCCATTGATACTTGTATTTAAAATCATTTGATATGCGCGATTATTTATTCAGGCTGAAAGTTGTAGCTCGGCAACGGGCCTTTATCCCTGTATTTGATAATCTGATTTAGTATCTGCTTGTGCCACAAACACAAAAACCCTGCTCTTCAAAACGCGCCATGTCAAAAAGCCGCTGAGATCAGGGTTACAGGTTAAATCTGCCATACGGTTGATTTAACAATCTATTTATAAAAATACAACAAACATTCCTGTAACTTCAAGTACAGGAATGCTTACTGACTTACTCCAAACAAAAAAGCTTTTAAGGCACATTATATACCAGTTATCTCCACATTTATTTGAACATTCATACATGGAAATCCCTTTCCCCCATTAATCCTTTCCAATAACATTTTCCCCCTCGACCGCTCCTGCGCTCCCTCTGGTCACAACAGAACAATCTTTCAAAATACTTCATTCCGTCATTGCAACGGCATTGCAACCCAAACCCATCAGATAAAACTTAACTTATTTGTTTGGTCTTAAAAGACACGAAGCTCCTGGCTCGCTACATCTTGATAACAATGAAAACAACTATCTGTTTGTTTGTGTCCCGCTACATTAGTAGCGTAACAGGACACTTGCTAAATTAAAGCCAAGACCCGCTTTATTTCAAAAGCACGCCTGAAGGCGCATTACTAATAACTGGCGCGAAAGAGTTATAAACTACGCCGCCATTTTTATGCGTATACGCGACAACAGGTTTAGCTGGATTGAACGGAATGCTTGGACTGAAACCCGTGCCATTCGCCGTTGCAAAAATCCCCGTTTTACCCCATGTGGTTACCAGCGTATTGTTCACCAGATTAGCTGTAGTTGGATTTCCCAAGCCTTTGGCAATCGCAGTCAAAACGGTTTTCGCTGTAGCCGAAACGGTAGCGGTTTTATACAGCAGAACACCTTCACCCCAAAGTGGATAGTTGCCGCTGGCTATGTTTTCGATTTTTGGCAGATAACCATCAACACGAATATAACGCCATTTCTGCTTGCCTGCTGCTTCCGGCGTTACGCCGACGGTACCGCTGGTATTGCGAGTTGCATCATTGACGGCAATACCCCAACGCGTAGCGCTGGCAACATTATTCAAGGTACTGGCGTTGGTACCATTGCTCCAGTCATTCAACAAGCTACCTGTTGCCGAAGCACCGCCTGGATCCTTGACAATAGGGGCAGCAGCACCCTCAAGAGCATTAGCGGTTTGCGCTGCCGGAGCGAACGAACTTGGTGTCCATGGGAAATTCAAAAACTGGGCATAGGCAATAGCGCCAATCGCAGCACCTGCGTTACGGTTACCTACTGCAACAGGTACTTTACCCGCATAAGTACCACTCGCAACAGTCGTTGGCAAAGCTACGCCAGCATCAGCAAGAATCGTTGGCGAAGTCAGCGCCAGAGCGGTATTAGTCGCTTTATTGACTATTTTAACCTGGTCCCAAACATTGACTTTACCGGCAATCAAAGAACCGATGAAATTACTGCTCAGCGTCGGAATATTCGCTTCATTCTTATAGTCACCGATTACCGTTCCAGCAGGCAATGTACCGGATCTTTTTTGTGCCGCCTGCAAAACTTTGTATAAATCGGTGGTTACACCAATACCGTAAGCCAAACCGCCTGTTGCTATCTGCGTTATCGTGCCCGGAATCAAGGTTACGTTATTAGGAAAAACATCAGCCCCAGCGCCAACACGGGGAACGACGACAGGGTAATTTTTGGTGCCGGGTTTCAGCAACAATTTGGCATCAACACCTAAAATACCGCCGTGAGATTTTACCAGCGGCAAGAAAGTAGCAGCATTGGCAGCCGTTACCACGACCCGGTAGTTTTTCACACCAGCGACAGTACCTGCAGTTGTTGTCGGCTCAATTGGCAGCGCAGTCGTTAATGATGAAATATCCAGTTCTTCAAGCGGAATGTCGTTAGTCAACGGAATAACACCATAACCTGCCGCACCCAATGAGCGTTTTACAACGGCAATCTTGGCACCTGCCAATGGCGCGCCAAGTGAAGCCTTACCAGTGAAATAATAGACCTGCCAACGAGCACCGAAGTTAGTACTGGAAGCTGTAGTCGCATCGCCAAATACATCCAGGGTGCCGGCTGCCGCCAAGCTGTCCTTAACAACCTGGGCAAACGCCAAATCCTGTGCCGCACCGCCAGAAATATAAAAGGTGGTTGCCGCAGGTGGTGCGCCATGAGTCCATGGAACCAGCGCATGCGCTGCTTGTGTGCCTGCCAGCAGCATCACTGCCGCCGAAAGTTTTTTCAGTGTCAACGTCTTCATAGTGAAACCTCTAAAAATTATAAATAAACAGTTAAATGCAAGAGAGTGGAGCATCAGGCTCGTGAACCTGAGTACCCATAAATGCTTAAGCATATTCCATACCATTTAAGTAAGCATTTGTTTAATAAAACTATTGACCATCAAGATTGCTGATTTAGTGTTGATATTTCAGCAGCAACTGCTGATTGACTGTTGATTAATCAGCAACCTAAATAATTGATTCATGCATAGCCGATTGGAAAAAATTGATAAGCCTGTTTGATTGAGCCTGATTGCTACACAGACTGATAGCAAGCGAGGTGATTATTGCTCTGCGTCATAATTCTGTAATGAAGCTTTGTAATAATCCGCTTCATCGACACAAGTTTGAGAAAAATAAATGAAAAGATTTTGTCTGTTACTGGTTTTTTTAATGTTGTTACCTGCAATGGCATCAGCCTGGTGGAATGATGACTGGGGTTACAAGAAAAAAATAAGCCTGGATATGCAAAAGCTCCAGAAAGATGCCGTTAGCATTCCTGAAGACGCATTTGCCTTGATCCGTTTACATACCGGCAATTTTAGCTACTTTCTTGATCTTGCCGAAAAGGGCAAGGATATTCGCGTATTGGCTGAAGATGAAACAACTCCGCTGAAGTTTTATATTGAAAAGCTGGACCCCGTTAATGAGATGGCGCTGATCTGGGTCAAGCTGCCCAAGGACCTAGCCAAGTCACCTGAACCGGCAATATGGTTGTATTACGGCAACGCCGCAGCGGTTGACGGGCAGGATGCTGCCGGATCATACGCGGTGGGCGAAGTTGTCAGCTATCAATTTGGTGACAAGGCGGTTAAAGACTTAACGGCAAACGCGAACAACCCATCGGAAGCAAGCGCCACTTTCGCAGAAGGCGGCTTGATTGGTGAAGCCGCGGCTTTCAATGGCAGCCAGATTATCCGCATTCCTGCCGCACCCTCCCTGCAAATGCAGTCGACTTCAGGCTGGACTTTTTCAACCTGGTTAAAAATAGACCAGGCACAGAAGGACAGCGTTATCTTCCAAAGAGCGGGCACAACAGGCTCAGTTACCCTCAGCCTGAAAGACCAGACACCTTACCTGGAAGTGAGTGATGATAAAGGCGCAAAACAGGAGTTTCCGGCTCAAGGCACTATAGCTCCAGGCAATTGGCACAATTTGGTCCTGGTAACAACCGTAGCAAGCGCTCAACTTTATATAGATGGCGCAGCAGCAGGCACCTACCCTTTATCGCTCCCTGAAATTACCGGCGATATTACGATTGGCGCTGATGCTTTGGGCAACAGGGAATTTACAGGCGCTATCGATCAATTGGCCGTTTTCAAAATTGCCCGCGATGCCAATGCCGTAAAGTTTGATGTGGCTATGCAAGGCCCTGCCTCGTCTTTACTGACTTATGGTGAAGATTCTACGCCGGACAGCGAGGAAGGCGGCGAATCCAGCATCGTAGCGACATTAAAAGACGTTACCGTCGATGCCTGGGTCATTATCGGTATGTGCGGCATCCTGTTTGTCATCAGCTGGATGGTCATGATTACCAAGGTCATTGTCATTAACAAGAACTGCAAGGAAAACCAGAAATTCGAAAAGGAATTCGCAAAATTGAACGCTGCCGACCTTGCCCAGCTGGACAGGGAAGATACCGAGGATGATGCCGATGTTGATGAGTCACCGTTGCTGTTATCGCTAACAGGCGGGCACGAGCGCTTTGCCGGATCATCCATCTACAAGCTCTACCATACAGGCGTACATGAAATTAACCTGCGCCTGTTCAACAATCCCGATAAAGCCAATATGGACAAAGGCATATCCGATAAAGCCTTCAATTCGGTCAGGGCCGCGATGGAGTCGATAGTTACCCGGGAAATCCAGAAACTGAACGGCCAGATGGTGTTATTGACGATAGCCATCAGCGGTGGTCCGTTTTTAGGGCTGCTTGGTACGGTATTAGGCGTAATGATGACGTTTGCCGATATTGCCGCCAGCGGCGAAGTCAATATCAATGCGATTGCACCGGGTATTGCGGCAGCGTTAACAGCAACGGTGGCGGGCTTATTGGTGGCGATTCCGGCCCTGTTTGGTTACAGCTACATCGGTAGCCGCATTAAAGTCGTTACTGCCGACATGTTTGTTTTTGTCGATGAGTTTATGGCCAAGCTTGAAGAGCGCTATAGCTAACATAAAGGAGTAAGACAATGCGCTATGAAGAAGAACTAGACAGTTACGATGAAATCAACGTCACCTCGATGTTGGACTTGGCTTATGTATTACTGATTGTATTTATCATCATGACCACGGCGTCGGTGCAAGGCATCACGGTTAACTTACCGAAAGCCAGCGATGCACCCAGCCTCGCCAAACCGCAAACCAAAGCCATTACGATAACTGCCGACGGCACCATTTTTCTGGACACCTATCCGGTAACAATGGAGCAACTGGAATCGTCATTGCAGCAATACAAAGCGGTCAATCCGGCCTTGCCTGTCGTTATCAAAGGCGATGCCGCCGTGCAATACGTCAATGTCGTCAATGTCCTGGCTTTATTGGGCAGGCTGGATATTACCCAGATCGGCCTGGTCACGGCAAATCTGGTCAAATAACACAGTATGACCATGACCAAGAAAAAACATTTTCGGGTTTATCTGCCTAGGATTGCGGGAGGCATTTTAGTCGCAGTTGTAGCCGGATTTATTATTTACTTTATCAGCAACCTGGAACCCGAAAAACCGGCAAAAAAAGAGCGGAAAATACAGGCGATATCCTTAACCAAGCCACCTCCCCCGCCGCCACCGCCACCTAAAGTTGAAAAGCCGCCTGAGCCAGTTGAACAAAAAGTTGAGGAAGCCGCCGAACCTGAGCCGGAGCCCGAAGAGATGCCCGATGTCGCCGAAGCTCCGCCCGGCGACCTGGGACTGGATGCAGAAGGTACTGCGGGCTCCGACAGCTTTGGCCTGGTTGGGCATAAAGGCGGCAAAGGCTTGTTTGGCGGTGGCAGTGGCGGAAATCCGTTCGCCTGGTACGGCACGATCATCAAAAACGACATCCTGGAGGTTCTTTCTGAAAAAGAGGAACTGCGTCGCAAAGGTTATACGGCACTCGTAAAAGTCTGGATTGAAGCCGATGGTTCAGTCAAGCGGTTTGAATTGGTAAAAGGCAGCAACGATTCTGAAATTGATGAATTACTGAACCGGATGCTTGCCAGGTATAAAAAAGTCAATGAACCGCCACCTCCCGAAATGGAACAGCCGGTTAAGTTAAGAATTACATCAAGAATCTAAATACACTTTTGTAGGTAAAAGAATGGCTAGTAAAAATCAGCTAATGGTTTTGGCACTTTGCGGTTTGGCCAGCGTGGCTCAGGCGGGCGAAAAAGAAGAGTTGTTGAAGCTGCGCAGCACAACAACCAGCCTGATAAAGCAACTGGTCAAGCAAGGCGTCTTAACCGATAAAATGGCTGAAGAAATGTTGAAGCAAGCTGAAGCGGACGCCCAGCAGCAAGTTGAAAAACAAGCCGCCGCCAAGCAAGACATTGCACCCGAAGAAGGTGAAGTGCGCGTGCCTTATGTGCCTGATTTCGTCAGGGATGACATCAAGCAGCAAGTACGCACCGAATTACGCGAAGATGTTGTCAAAGAAGTCATGCAGCAAGCCAAAACCCAGCAGTGGGGCATGCCCAACGCTTTGCCGGAATGGACGAGACGTTTTACGTTGTCAGGTGATTTGCGCCTGCGCTCCCAGACAGAAATCGAAGCCAGCGATAATACGCCCAGAGGTGCTTGGCTAGATTATTACAACTGGAATGCTATCAACCAAAACGGGGGGTTTAACAATACCCCAATAGAGCAAAGATACATCAATACCAACCAAGACCGACATATGTTTCGTGAACGCTTGCGCCTAAGCGTTGATGCAAAAATAGCCGAAAATTTAAAAGCGGGCGTCCGTCTGGCGACAGGCAACATCAGGAATCCGGTATCAACCAATCAGGATCTAGCCAATTCCGGCATACACTATCAATTCGATATTGACCGCGCCTACCTTAAATACGACAAGATCAATAATGAAGGCTTTAAATGGTTGACGCTTACTGGAGGGCGAATCCAAAACCCCTGGTACGTGGGCGGTGCCGAATTCACAGGCGGCAGCGAACTGGTCTGGGATACGGATTTATCATTTGAAGGCTTTGCCGGCACTTTCCGTCATCGTCTGGGTGGTTCGGACAGCCTTTACGAACTCAATGACGACTCGCATTCCGTATTTGCCACTATCGGCGCATTCCCCTTGCAGGAATCTGCTTTAAGCTCGCGTGACAAATGGCTCTTTGGGGGTCAAGTTGGCGTAGATTGGGGATTTGACAACCAGGATGCGTTACGGGCTGGGATTGCTTATTATGATTATCGTAATGTTAGTGCGAGACCTAACATTACTCCGCCATATACTTGCGATACCAACCGTCCACAAAACAACCTTTCCGTGCCGCTATTTATGCAAGGCGGCAACACGCTTGCGCCGATATGTGTTGAAAATGCGAATACTAGCCAAATTAGCTTGGTAGGCTTGGCATCAGATTTCAAAATACTCAACATCAACATGTCTTACGACATAGCAAAATTTGCCCCTTACCACGTCATATTGAGTGGCGATTATGCGAAAAACCTGGGCTTCAATGCACAAAAAGTGCAAAACCTTACCAGGATTGACACAGCCGAGCGAACCAACGCATGGCAACTGCGTGTTGATGTGGGCTGGCCGAAAGTCGACCATGCGGGCCACTGGAGCGCATTCGCGCTGTATAAAAGCCTTGAGCGCGATTCCGTATTGGACGCCTTCACCGATTCTGACTTCCACCTTGGCGGCACCAATACCAAAGGCTGGATGATAGGCGGTCATTACGGGCTGATGAAAGGCGTATGGATGACCGGCCGATGGTTAAGCGCCGATGTGATTTCCGGGCCGAAATACAGCAATGACGTCCTGCAAGTTGACCTGAACACGAGATTCTAATGGCTGCCAATACTATGAAACCGTTAGCACTTTTGGCATTGTTAATAACTTCAGCCGCAATCGGGACAGTTCAGGCCGCTCCGCGTGAAGCGGCTGGAGGCAGTACCAAGATCATCAATAAACTGCAAGCAATGGTTAAGGAAATCACTACTGAACGTGATTTGCTCAAAACCGAAAACGAAAAGACCGTTGCCGAACTGGCAAAATTGAAAGAAGAACTGAAACAGGAAAAAACCGCCGCTCTTTCCGCAGAAGACAAATTGAACAGCGAACTTTCTGCCCAAAAAAGCAGCAGCGCTGAAATTCAGCAACGGCTCGACAGTACCACCGCCAAGTTGCGTGAGGTTATTGAAAAATACAACGCTCTGAACAAGTCCAAAACAGAACTGGCTAACGAACATGCCAACTTGGCAAACAACCAGAAAATGACTGCCAACGAATTGCAGGCTTGTGAAAGCAAAAACCTTAAAATGTATGAAGCTGCCAAAGAAATCATCGGCGGCTACGACGCCTGCCAAAATAAAGGCGTAATGGACAGGCTGCTGGATTCCGAACCGGTATTGCAGATTCATAATGTTGAATTTGAATCCATCATGCAGGATTACGAAGACAAGCTGAAAAAACAAAAATATCAAAACAAATCAATACCTAACTCAGTAAATAAATAACATTTTAGCGTTGTCTACAGCCGCTTCCCCGGATAATCTTTCATACCGAGCATTCAAACACGAAGTTTTTACGATAAAGCCATCGCTTTTCTTCGTAAACTTCGTGTCCTTCGTGGTAGATTTAGCAACCTGCGACTCCACTGTTGTCACTCATCACCTATAATTTCCCGACTCTAAAAAACTGAAACAGGATTTAAACCATGGTGTCTTCACGGCATTATTTTAAAAAATTATTACCCTTGTCCTTGGCAATATCCTTGGTTGCCTGCGACAGTTCCGACAAATATATCGAAGAAGGCTCGCAGCTCTTTAAGGCTGGCGATTACAAAAACGCCCAAATCGCCTTTAACAAAGCCCTGGACATCGACCCCAAAAACGCCGAAAGCCGCTATGAAATAGCCGAAGCACTAAAAAATCTGGGCGACTTGCAAAGTGCTGCCGCCCAATACCAAACCATCATTAACCAGGAGCCCAAACATGTACTGGCAAGGATAAAACTGGGGCAAATTTTCCTGTTGGCGTCAAAAATTAACGAAGCCGAAAAATTGGCGAATGAAGCGCTCGCCCTTGATCCTGAAAGTACCGAAGCCGCCGTATTATTAGGCGGAGTGCTTGCTACCCAAAACAACAGCGATGCCGCCTTCGTCAAAGCTGAAGCGGTGCTGACCAAAAAACCGGATGATGTTCCGGCAACGCTATTATTAGCCTCGCTTAATGCCCGTTCAGGACAGATTGAAAAAGCCGTTTCCCTGTTGCAAAACGCCAGCGAAAAAAATCCCGATAATATCGACCCGCGCCTGATGCTGGCAAACCTGTACCTGCAAACCAACGCAGCCGATAAAGCCAGGGAAACACTGGAATCTATTGTTAAGATTGAACCTAAACAACTGGAACACCGCAAACGCCTCGCGGTTTTTTTAATTGAAAATAAGCAGCTTGATAAAGCTGAAGAAGTCCTGCGCTTGGCGGTAAAGGAATTGCCTGATGACGTGCAGGCAAAATTGCTGCTGGTTGATTTTCTTGCTACGCAACGGACGCCCGAAGTTGCGGTAGCAGAGCTAATCCCAATGATTGAATCCGCCGAAAAATCAGCCGATGAGGAAAGCTATGGCTTACGCTTCAAACTCGCTGATTTGCAATTAACCCAAAATCAGGCCGACAAGGTGGAAGAAACCTTAAAAGAGATTGTTGAGCTTGATAAGAAAGGTACGCAGTCAGTCAAGGCGCGTAACAAACTCGCCCTGCTCTATGTGGCGACTCGTCGTGCTGATAAGGCCCGGACCTTGGTAAAGGAGTTGTTAGACGAACATCCCGACGATGCTGATGCGCTGGCGCTGCGTGGTGAATTTGCGCTTGCAGAAAACCACCTGCCCGATGCCATCAGCGATTTTCGTTCCTCCCTCGCCCAGCAACCGCAAAATACCAAAGCGCTTAAATTACTGAGCGCCGCCCATCAGCTCAACAACGATAAGCTTTTGGCGCGGGAAAACCTGGAAAAAGTGGTTGAGATAACACCCAAAGACGAAATCGCCCGGCTGGATCTGGTCAATCTTTTGTTACAAACCGGTGCGACGGAGCAGGCTACGCAACAACTTAACACGCTGTTTAAAATCAACCCGAACAGCAAGAACGGCTTGCAGGCACTGTTTAAAATTTACTTGGCAAAAAAACAGTGGGAGCAAGCCCAACAAGTCGCCAAGCAACTGGAAACTGTCTATGCGGATGACGCGGCAGGCTTTTATCTTTCCGGTCTGGCTTATCAAGCGGAAGGCAAACTCGATAAAAGCATAGCGCCGTTTACACTCGCTATGGAAAAGCAACCGGAAGCGGTCGAACCGTTAACGCAATTGATAAAAACTTATCTGGCCTTAAAACAGCCGGACAAAGCTTTAAGCAAACTGAACGAAATTATCGGCAAACAGGCGAAGAATTTTGTTGCCTACAATCTGCTGGGCGGCGTCTATAGCCAACTGAATAAACTGGAAGATGCGAAAAAAGCCTATCAGAAAGCCATCGACATTAAACCGGATTGGGCCAGCCCCTACCGCAGCCTTGCCTTGCTTAACCGCGTACAAAACCACAACGTCGAAGCCATTAAAATCCTGACAACCGGCATTGGCAAAAACCGGACTGCGCTGGAATTGGTGACTGATCTGGCTGATATTTACCATCAGGACGGTCAACCACAAAAAGTCATCGCCCTTTATGAAGAAGCCTACAAGAATAATCCCGGCTCATTAGAAGCATTAAATAATCTGGCGGGGTATTTAGCCGACTATGCAACTGATAACGAAACCCTGAATAAAGCCGCCAAACTAGCTGAACCTCTGGCTAAAACTAACGATCCTGCCATGCTGGATACGGTAGCCTGGCTTGCTTACAAGCAAGGCAACTATGAAAAAGCCGAGCAGCTCCTGTTAAAAACCACGAGCCTGGACGCCTCCACACCGACCTATAATTATCACCTCGGTATGGTTTATTTCATAAAAGGCGAAACCGGAAAAGCCAAAGAATATTTGCAAAAAGCCATTGATAAAAAAGAAGATTTTAATGGTTTGAGCGAAGCTAAGGAAACACTGAAGTCAATCAACAGCAATGCGGGCCAGTAAAGCGATACAACAACGCTAGTGTGAAACCAAACCGCCAAAAGGCGGTTTTTTTGTTTCCATAAGTCAACAACATTGCCAAACAGATAGCGACAGAAGTTGAAAGATTCACATCTATTTTCTTACATGACTCGTGGTAGTCGGAGATATAGCAATATCAGCAGGAGCATCACGAACGACTGAAGAACCAAAATTATTGTTGGTTATCTGGACTGTATCGGCATTTTGCAAACTAATAGCGAGCCCCCGCACACCCATTATTCCATGGCCAAACATGCCCAGATTGGAAAACTTATTATTACTTATTATTATATTTTTATTATCCTGCTGAATATTAACGGACGGTTTAATAGAATCAGTAATTTGTTGGTAAGTTGAGGAATTGTTGCTATCTGATATGTTGGCAACATAAATAGCGGTTCCGCTTACATTATCAAACAGATTGCTGGTAATTTGCACATTGTTAACTGCATATCCCTCGCCCCATGAATATTCTGGCCCGACTAAAAACCCAGCTAGTATAGTATTTTGGCAGGTATTTCGGACAACCAGAGCCGGAACCTGAATAATACCGCAGCGCGCCCGCATAGAGCTTAAATATGAATCGCTCACCACCAAAGATGCGTTAAACGATGTGTTGAATATCCTATCATTAGTGTCTTTTAAAGCGCCGATCTTGCTATCATCATAAGTTCGCATATTTGCCAAGGCCGGCAATGGTTGATCTAGCGTTATCTCACAACTTCGCGGATATCCTGCAGGGTTGCTGTCTGTAACCATTTTTACAGAAACAATAGTTGCTTGCATAATTGGCGTTTTATTATCCCACCGCCAAGCGGTTATTTTATTTCCTTGCTTAAAATCACCATCATAGCAAAGCGCCAGCCGAACTATGCGTCTATCCTCACTTTGCTGAAGGGATGGAAAGTAAGGGCCTGCGCTAAAATGGAATGCGTCATCATCCGTATGGGCAACGCTCACATGGTCAAGTGTAATTTGCCCATAATTTTTGGTGCCGTTAAAGCCGCTACCCGCCGCAAAAAGGCGCTTGGAATTTTGGGGTACATCAACGGTAAAATTGCGAAATATGTTATTACCCGAACTCCCCCATATACGCACCGCTGGCCCGCCCCCACCTGTGTAAAAAATATTTTCTGCAGTTACATTGTTTGAATGTTCAACCATAAACCCCGGTGGCCAACCACTTTTCCACATCAGATAAGGCATATTTAAAAACGTCTGCGGAGGCATTTTATCAAGCGTAATCCGCCAAATATTTTGCCCTATTGATCGCTTGGCAAGTATATGGAAGTTATAGCAATTAGGGTCGCTAGACGATGCAGGTTTTGGCCCTGCACAAGCAGCATCACTATGATCCCAATAGCGTAGTTGCGGATCAGTGAACACTTGGAATAATTTATACAAATTGTTTATAACCGGATCATCAAAACCTGCATATCCTGTATCTGTACGCAAATCTACAGTTTTATCCTGGGAATTAACAGCAAGCACTTTACCTTGCGAAAAATAAGGAACTTTCTTATCCAGATAAAAATTGTGAATTTGGATATTTGAAGAGTTTTTAATATAAAAGAAACTGTTACTGGATATGTTTTTGGCATTGGCATTATAGCTGGCAGGTGCGCCCATAAGTTTTACACAATAGTTTAAACGCGTATTTGCAGGGCAAGATTCGCCCTCAAAAGTTATGTTTTTTGTATTGAGAATATTTATGGCATATGCCCCAAAAAGATGGGTCAAGCTATAAGTTCCTGCAGGAAAATAAACCGTTGCAAGATGGTTTGCATCGCTACTTGTCCAAACCTGTGCGTCCAGGAGGGTTTTATTTATTGCAAGCTGATCGTCGGTTTCCCCGTCGCCTTTTGCGCCATAAGTTTTTACATTGAAAGTCTTGATCGGGGTAGATGAAGGATGCATCACATCAGCAGTATGCCCGTTATTACTGATAAATACAGCAAACAGAAAAATGCTGCGACACATCGCCAAACATGGATAAAAACTGAGTCGGATCATTGTTCTAAACCAATGTAAGCAGTAAAACGAAACACTATAATAGCCTCTTAAGCAACCAGCTATTGAAAATCATTCCGTTTGAAATTTCGGCGCTTGGCAACAAATCTGTTACTACGCAGCATCAGTTATCAATTGCTGGAATCAGAAGACTACAAGCTGGCACGATAAGCCCGCAGCAGTGCAATAAAAGCCAGGAAATCATATAAGGCGTGGATAATTATCGGCGTCAATAAATTCCTGTCGCCACCGTAATCCATCGATAAACCCAGATAAATACCGACCAGTGCCGCCAGCACGGCATAAAGCGGTGTCACAGCATGAGCCATACCAAAGACAATATTACTGCCAACCAAACCCGCAGTCACACCCCAGGATGATTCTATCCAGGTCTGGATAAGGCCGCGAAATAAAATCTCTTCCGATAGCCCGGCAACCGCAGCCAGCACAAACAAATCTGTCCAGTGATAGCGATGCAAACTGGGACCCAATGTTTTAAGCAATAGTTTCCTGATATTGACTACGGATTCCCCCTGCACTTTTTCCAGTGCCAAAAACATCAGGAACAATGGAATTGTGCCTATGATGCCGTAGGCGACGGCTGGTTCTGAAAAATGAATTTTCTCAAAAGGATTAATCCCGGCAAACCAGCCCAAGATAACTGCAACTATAATTAACGACCCCTCAAATAGACAAGCCGCTTTAAAAAAGTCTTCGGTTTTAAACAGTGATTTATCCATCGCTATGTTCTAAAAAGTTTGGGTAGGCCATTGCCGACAAAAACCGATAGAATAGCGGCTTTTAACCGATCATTTAACATCATGCAGTGTTTTATCTATAAAAGCCTGAAAACAGAATACCTTTATTTGTATGTCACAAAAAAAGACGACTTTTCATCGGTACCCGATGCGTTGATCCAGAGCATGGGCAAAATGGATTTTGTTATGGAGCTGGCATTATCGCCAGAGCGTAAGCTCTTTAAGGAAGATGTGTTAAAAGTCATGGAAAGCCTCAAAGAAAAAGGCTTTTTCCTGCAATTACCACCCAGCTCAGGCGAAATCTGACAGACGGCTCAGGAATTTGAGCAGCCACTGATTAGTTATGCTTTCGGCAAAGTAACGCCGGTTTGCCCTTGATACTTGCCGCCCCTGTCTTTATAAGACGTCTCGCAAACTTCATCTCCGCCAAAAAACAACATTTGCGCGACGCCTTCATTCGCATAGATTTTCGCAGGAAGCGTCGTCGTATTGGAAAACTCCAACGTCACATGCCCTTCCCACTCAGGCTCAAGCGGCGTGACATTGACAATAATTCCGCAACGGGCATAAGTTGATTTACCCAGGCAAATAGTCAAAACATCGCGCGGAATGCGGAAAAACTCAACCGTCCTGGCTAGCGCAAATGAGTTCGGCGGAATAATACAAACATCGGATTTTACATCGACAAAGCTGTTGTGGTCGAAGTCCTTAGGGTCAACGATGGCAGAATTGATATTGGTAAAAATCTTGAATTCATCCGAACAGCGGACATCATAGCCGTAACTGGAGGTACCGTAAGAAATAACCTTGCTGCCGTTTTCCGCATGTCTCACCTGCCCCGATTCAAACGGTTCAATCATGCCCTGTTCCGCCATCCGGCGTATCCACTTGTCCGACTTAATGCTCATGAAAAATTGCGTTCCAGATTGGTAAAAAAATTAATTCTAACACAACAAGCCAATTTGTTAGGGCGGATAAAATCGACCTAAAGCAATCCCAATCAGCAAACTGTTTCAACTACAGATTTATATAGACATAGCCAAAGAACTGGAAGGGGAATCGCCGATAGGTAACCCATATTTTCGAAGCTTACCTAGGTTCTGTTGACGTTTGTCCAATAGGATAGAATTATCTGATTTGGATGGCATGAACCGAATAGAATTGAGCGACGATGAGTGGTGCCGGCTATTGGCGTTTTTGAAGCAATTGCCGTGCATTCA
>Ga0208754_100092_pt1 | contig 66533 bp, 56 predicted proteins | sample LakWasMet55_HOW8_2_FD_183889 | JGI IMG/M metagenome (GOLD analysis project Ga0208754, IMG submission 183889) | Freshwater sediment methanotrophic microbial communities from Lake Washington under simulated oxygen tension - Sediment Metagenome... | ecosystem: Environmental > Aquatic > Freshwater >... | reverse complement strand
GATATTTTTTGGCTGGCATAGGATAATCTACTCAATTTCATTGGCTTGCTATAGGAAATTAATAGATTACACTAAGTATTCGTCAAAATAAAATTGGTGGACTACTACTTTCTCTCGATCAGATATATTTAATCGAGATAATCTCGTAATCTATATTGCCACCTGGCGCTTTAACAGTAACTACATCCTCGACTTCTTTACCGATTAAAGCCCTGGCAATAGGCGAGCCGATTGAAATACGCCCTTCTTTTATGTTGGCCTCATCTTCACCCACAATCTGGTAGATAACCCTTTTTTCAGAATCAATATCTTCTATTTCTACAGTTGCCCCAAAGACAACTTTGCCATTGGCATCAACCTTGGTGATATCTATAATTTGTGCGTTAGAGAGCTTGCTTTCAATTTCGGCAATGCGCCCTTCGGCAAAACTCTGTTGCTCCTTGGCGGCATGATATTCGGCATTTTCTTTTAAGTCTCCATGCGCCCGAGCCGTGGCAATAGATGCAATAATACGCGGACGTACCACTGACTTTAATTCTTCCAACTCTGCGCGTAATTTTTCCGCACCTTTAACGGTGAGAGGTACTTTTATCATTTTCCTACAACTCCAATATATTTATCCGTTTCTGACTACGAAAACCAATTAAATCAGACTCTTATGCAAATCCTGTAAACAATTGACATCGCCGGCATCCAGCTCGCCCAAAGCGTAACAAGCAGCTCTTGCTCCTGCCATCGTTGTGTAGTAAGTAACACGATGTTGCAAGGCTTCTCTACGCATGGTGAATGAATCCGAAATAGCTTTTTTGCCTTCTGTGGTATTTATAATCAGTTGGATCTGATCATTTTTAATCATATCGACGGTATTTGGCCGCCCTTCATTTACTTTGTATACGACGTCGCACGGAATACCCGCCTCTTTAAGATACTTTGCAGTACCGGCAGTTGCGACTATTTCATACTTTTTGTCTACCAACATTCTGGCAATATCAGGAGCCTTGGCTTTATCGACATCGCGAATACTGATCAGCACTTTTCCGCTATGGCTCAAATCCACGCCGGCCGCCCGCTGTGATTTAGCAAAAGCTTCGCCAAAAGTTTTACCTACGCCCATTACTTCGCCGGTTGATTTCATTTCCGGTCCCAGCAAGGGGTCGACACCAGGGAATTTGACAAACGGGAATACCGCTTCTTTAACCGAGAAATAATCAGGGATACGTTCTTCAGTGATACCTTGTTGTGTCAACGTTTGGCCCACCATAACCCGAGCGGCTATTTTTGCCAACGCATAACCCGTCGCTTTGGACACAAAAGGCGCGGTACGCGATGCCCGTGGATTCACTTCCAGCACATAAATATCTGATCCCTGAATAGCAAACTGGGTATTCATAAGTCCCCTTACCCCCAATGCTTCCGCCATTTTGACAACCTGTTCGCGTAATTGGTCCTGCAACTCCGGCGCTAAATCATAAGGGGGCAATGAACAGGCCGAATCGCCTGAATGTACGCCCGCCTGTTCAATGTGTTCCATCAAGCCACCGATCAATACCAACTCGCCGTCATAAATAGCATCGACATCCATTTCAACCGCATCGTCAAGAAAACGATCCAGCAATACCGGCGAGTCGTTAGAAACACTCACCGCTTCTTTCATATATCGCTGCAAGCCTTCCTCATTAAAGACGATTTCCATTGCCCGCCCGCCCAGCACATAAGAAGGTCGAACCACCAGCGGATAACCCAGCTCTTTGGCCGCATTAAGCGCCTGTTCAACCGATCGCGCTGTCGCATTTGGCGGCTGTTTTAAGCCTAACCGTTCAAGTAGTTTCTGGAAGCGTTCCCGATCTTCGGCCAAATCAATTGAGTCAGGCGATGTGCCGATAATAGGTACACCAGCCGCTTCCAAGGCTCTCGCTAATTTCAATGGCGTTTGCCCGCCATATTGAACGATGACCCCTTTGGGCTTTTCAAGATGCACAATCTCCAGTACATCTTCAAGAGTCAAGGGCTCAAAATACAAACGGTCTGAGGTGTCGAAATCGGTAGAAACGGTTTCAGGATTACAATTAATCATGATTGTTTCATAGCCATCTTCGCGCAAGGCCAGCGCTGCATGAACACAGCAATAATCAAATTCAATGCCTTGTCCGATACGGTTAGGGCCACCGCCGAGAATAATGATTTTTTCCCTGTCAGAAACCCGCGCTTCGCATTCCTCTTCATAAGTAGAATACAAATAGGCCGTATCCGATGAAAATTCCGCCGCGCACGAATCGATACGCTTATAAACTGGGCGTATGTTCTGCTTGTGGCGCGTATTGCGCACTTCTATTTCAGACGCATCCAGCAGTTTAGCGATGCGGACATCAGAAAAACCTTTACGCTTCAGTTTAAAAAGCTCGCCTGCTTTCAGCGTTGACAGCGTTTTTGTCGCCAGGGATTTTTCAGTGAGAATCAGGTCTTCAATCTGGGCCAAAAACCACGGATCAATTTTACAACTTTCATGAATCTCAGCCAAAGTCATGCCGCTACGGAACGCATCCGCTACATAGCGCAAACGGTCCGGGCCCGGATGCCGCATTTCCCTCTGCATTCTTTCCTGGGCATCATCGACATTCAAATCAATAATTTCATCGAGACCGCTGATACCGATTTCCAGACCTCTCAAGGCCTTTTGCAGGGATTCCTGGAAAGTACGGCCAATCGCCATAACTTCACCCACCGATTTCATTTGCGTGGTTAAACGGTCATCGGCCTGCGGGAACTTCTCAAAAGTAAACCGTGGGACTTTGGTAACAACATAATCAATACTTGGCTCAAACGACGCCGGCGTCTTACCACCGGTAATTTCATTTTGCAGTTCATCCAAGGTATAACCGACCGCCAGTTTTGCTGCAACCTTAGCAATTGGGAAGCCTGTCGCTTTGGATGCAAGGGCAGACGAACGCGACACCCTTGGATTCATTTCAATAACGATCAAACGTCCATCAACTGGATTAATAGCCACTTGCACGTTAGAGCCGCCAGTATCAACGCCAATTTCGCGCAATACCGCCAACGAGACATTACGCAGAATTTGGTATTCCTTATCGGTCAAGGTTTGCGCCGGTGCGACGGTAATGGAATCGCCAGTATGCACACCCATCGGGTCAAAATTTTCTATTGAACAAACGATGATGCAATTATCTTTGGAATCGCGCACCACTTCCATTTCGTATTCTTTCCAACCCAGCACCGACTCTTCAATCAGTAATTCATTGGTAGGCGACAAATACAGGCCGCGTTCGCAAATTTCGATAAACTCCTGCTTGTTGTAGGCAATGCCGCCGCCACTACCGCCCATCGTAAATGAGGGACGTATCACGGTTGGATAACCAACTTCTTTTTGTGCAGCCAGCGCTTCCTCCATGGAATGCGCGGTTTTTGATTTTGCCACTTCATACCCGATACGCGCCATTGCATCGTTAAAAAGCTGGCGGTCTTCGGCCATATTAATCGCTTCTTTGGTCGCACCGATCATTTCTACATTGTATTTCGCCAAAACGCCGTGCTTGTCCAAAGCCAGCGCACAATTCAACGCCGTTTGTCCGCCCATAGTCGGCAAAACCGCGTCTGGGCGTTCTTTGGCGATGATTTTTTCCACCGTTTGCCAGTCTATAGGCTCGATATAAATCGCATCCGCCATATCGGGGTCAGTCATAATCGTGGCGGGATTGGAATTTACCAGAATCACCCGGTAGCCCTCTTCGCGCAAGGCTTTGCAGGCTTGGGTACCTGAATAATCAAATTCGCAGGCCTGACCAATAACGATTGGGCCTGCGCCTAGTAATAAGATGGATTTTATGTCGGTTCTTTTGGGCATGCTGTTACTTTTGTGTGTTGATTAAAATGACCGCGTTAAAATATGCAAACTCACGAATCAAATACGAGTTTGTATTTAGCTAAATAAACCCTGCCAATCTATGCTGATCGAGTCAACTAGCAGTGGCTGAATTACTTCGTTGGCTTTAGGGCGTATGTGCATGCGGTAATAGTCGTTATCCGGTTGTTGATAAATATCCAGGCGCTTTTCTTTCACGTCGATTAACCAAACTTCAGGAATTTGATGCTTAGCATACAGTGGCAATTTAATGTTACGGTCATAGTGTAACGAAGTGTCTGCAACTTCGACGAGCAGCAATACATCTTGTGCGGTTGGTAGCGACTGCATATAGTCGTCAGCTCGCGGTTTTAAAACAGTAATATCAGGTTCTGGAGCGGAAAACTCAGACAGATACAGTGGATTCTGCACACTAACAACCGCCTGGTCGACCAGATTTTTAATCAGTAAACGACTTAATCGGGTAACCAAGCCGGCATGAAAACTACCTATCGGTGCCATATCAAAGAGTTCCCCGTTAATTAATTCGACGCGCTCATCTTCAGTCAAAATGTTTGTTTCTGCCATGCGGTAATAATCGCTGACAGTAAGCAAGTGGTGCTGAATAATTGTTGATGCAGTCATAAGCTTTTGCGTATCATTGTAGCGATAGTATTAATATTTAATGGCTAGTTGTTTAGTCCTCTATTACAAACCATTAAACCATTCATCTTTTATTTCAACTGACTCGATTAATTTCGTTTCTACACCAAGCCTTAACTCCTTTAACTTGTCACAAAGTATTTCACCATCAATTAAATCGATAGGCGGTGCACCATCTCTGGTTGCTTCTTTAATAGCTTCCCTAGTGAATGTTCCTGTTGTTATGACCAGCCCTTTGTCTGCCCGGCCTTGCATAGCACCTCTAAAATCTCTTATTTGGCTAGGAGTGACAGAACCTTTATAACGCTTGCATTGGAAAATAACATGAAAACTTAATAAGCCGCTTACCCTAACAATTCCTTTTCCGTCAATTCCACCATCGCCCACTTTCCCGGTTACTTCAACTTGGAAAAAACCACTTTCCCTTAATATTCGTTGTGCAAGTCGCTCAAATGCTGAGGGTGATATGTCATAAAGAACATTTAATAAATGTTCTTTCCATTCTTCCGCGTTATCAAGCTCTTCAGTAACTTCTTGTTCTATTTTTTCTGGCGATATTTTACTTTCTGGTGGCAGTTTTAGTTTATCTTTATCTCTGACTGTTCTAACAATCTCAATATGATCAAGCTTGGTTACGTCAATATCTGCCTTTGATAATACCCAGATACCTCGTGATGAATTTTCAAGCAAACCATATTTTTTAAGATAAGTTCTGCTCCAAGCGAGCCGATAGTCAACTTCACTAACCGCGCCTTCTTCGCCATGAGGAATTTGTAGTATTTCATCGGAAATTTCTGCAATGCCATAAACTTTGTTATTGATTTCTTCAATTGAACCTGACCCACCCAACTCCTGAATTGCCTTAACCGTTGGGACAATAAGTTCATCAAAAGTAGGCAAGCCATTATTTATTTTCGTTCGCGCCATTTTTTATTAAAAAACTGGAGAGGCGATTAAGTCATAATCGAATCGGCACATTATTTACACTAATTAGAATGTGGATTGATTCATCAAGTTGATGAATTCATCAAATAACGATTCCATATCGTGAGGGCCGGGACTGGCTTCGGGATGCCCCTGAAAACTAAACGCCGGAACATCGGTGCGTTTAATACCTTGCAGGCTACCATCAAAGAGTGAGCGATGCGTGGCGATCAGATTGGTCGGCAAGCTGGCTTCATTCACTGCAAAACCGTGGTTTTGGCTGCTAATCATCACCCGCCCGGTGCTAATTTCCTGAACCGGATGGTTCGCACCATGATGACCGAATTTCATTTTCTCGGTTTTGGCACCGCTGGCTAAAGCCAACAGTTGATGCCCAAGGCAAATACCAAAAATGGGTATTTTCTTTGCCAGAAGACTTGTTATCGCTTCAATTGCATACGTGCAAGGCTCAGGGTCTCCTGGGCCGTTAGATAAAAACACACCGTCAGGATTCAAACTTAATACGGTCTCGGCTGACGTAGTCGCAGGCACAACCGTAACCCGGCAGCCGCGATTGGCTAACAGCCTTAAGATATTGCGCTTGATACCGAAATCATAAGCGACCACATGCTTGGTCAAATTTTCTGCTTGGCTATACCCATTTTCAAGATGCCAGATATTTTCCGTCCATGGGTACGCTTCAGACACAGTAACTTCCTTAGCCAAATCCAGACCTTTTAAACCTGAAAACTCTTCAATTGCCTGTTTTGCAACATCAGCATCAACGGTCTCATCAGCAATAATGCAGCCACGCTGGGCACCCTTATCACGCAACAATCGGGTTAATTTGCGGGTGTCGATTTCGGCAATCGCCACGACACTATTATCTTGCAAATACTGTTGCAGGCTCTTTTCGCTACGCCAATTGCTCGCCAATAGGGGTAAATCCCTTATTACCAAGCCGCTGGCAAAAACACCCCGGGATTCGTCATCTTCACTGTTAGTCCCGGTATTACCTATATGCGGATAGGTTAAGGTTACAATCTGTCTGGCATAGGAAGGGTCACTCAGAATTTCCTGATACCCTGTCATCGCCGTATTAAAAACTACTTCGCCAACAGAACAACCGTCTATGCCTATTGAAACACCGTTAAATACTGTCCCGTCTTCCAAAACCAGTAATGCAGACTTACTCAAACACGCCACCTCAAATATGCAAAACGGGATGAACCCCAAGGACTCATCCCGTTATAAAAAACACTTACTTATAACTATACAAAATTATGCCGCTTGGGTCATTAACAATTTCAAAGGCTGAATTAGTTATTGCTCGTCAATAAATCAAACGGAATCATCTGCTGCTTCCCTGCCCCCATAACTTATAACTTTGCTAAAACCTCAGCGACAGTCGCGCCCATTGCAGCAGGCGTAGGACAAATAACTACACCCAACTCCTTCAATATTGCAACTTTCTCCGCCGCGCTTTCACCCGCCGATGAAATGATTGCTCCGGCATGCCCCATGCGTCGACCTTCGGGGGCAGTCAAACCAGCAATATAAGCAACCACAGGTTTACTCATGGTTTTGGCAAAAATACCCGCCTCAACTTCCTGCGGCCCGCCGATTTCGCCAATCATCAGCACTACTTTGGTTTCAGGGTCTTGTTCAAACTTTTCCAAAATATCACGGTGTGAGCTGCCGTTAATTGGATCACCGCCGATACCGACTGAAGAGGAAATACCAATACCCAGTCGTTTCATTTGATCAGCGGCTTCGTACCCTAATGTGCCTGATCGACCAACAATACCGACGTTGCCCTGTTTATAAATATGTCCCGGCATAATACCCAGCATAGAACGCCCTGGGCTGATTGTACCCGCACAGTTTGGGCCTGTCAGTATCATGCGCTCTTCTTTGGGAAAGCGGCGCAGGAAATTTTTTACCGTCATCATATCCTGAGTAGGAATACCATCCGTAATCGCTACGCAATATTTAATGCCAGCATCGGCTGCTTCCATAATTGAATCAGCAGCAAATGCCGGCGGTACGAAGATGATGCTGGCTTCAGCACCTGCTAGTTCGACGGCTTCTTTGACGGTATTGAATACAGGTAAGTCCAAATGTGTTTGCCCGCCCTTGCCGGGCGTGACGCCGCCTACCACTTTAGAACCGTAGTTAATCATGTCCTGAGCGTGGAAAGAGCCGATTTTTCCGGTAAAACCCTGAACAATAATACGCGTAGTTTCGTTAATTAATATAGCCATGTTTATACTTCCTCAGCTTCTCTGGCAACCACTTCATTACGCGCCTGCACTGCTTTTTCTGCAGCTTCGGCCAAAGTTTCAGCAGTAATAATAGGCAAGCCGCTTTCAGCGATGATTCTACGCCCTTCCTCCACATTAGTACCGGACAAGCGCACGATTAACGGTACTTTCATATCTATTTTTCTTACCGCTTGTACAACACCTTCAGCAATCCAGTCACAGCGATTGATACCGGCAAAGATGTTCACTAGCATGGCTTTCACACCTTTGTCCGCTAACACCAGACGAAAAGCTTTTTCCGTCCGTTCGGCCGAAGCACCGCCGCCGACGTCCAAAAAGTTGGCGGGCTCGCCGCCTGCCAGTTTAATCATGTCCATAGTCGCCATTGCCAAACCAGCTCCATTAATCATGCAGCCAATATCACCATCCAGGCCAACATAGCTTAAGCCTCGGTCAGCCGCAGCGGTTTCGCGTGGATCCTCCTGCGTTTTATCACGTAACTCAGAAATTTTTTGTTGACGGAACAAGGCATTGTCATCAAAGCCCATTTTTGCATCCAGAGCGATTAACTCACCGCTACGCACGACCACCAATGGGTTAATTTCCAGCATACTGCCATCAAGATCACGCAAGGCGCGATAACAACCCTTGATGGTTTTCACCGCGTGACTCATGATTTCAGCATCCAGGCCCAGCGCAAAAGCCATTTCCCGCGCTTGATAGTCCTGCAAACCTACAGAAGGCTTAATATAAATTCGGGTAATAGCTTTGGGATTGCTTACAGCCAGTTCCTCAATGTCCATACCGCCTTGAGCGGAACCGATCATAACAATACGTTCTGAACTCCGGTCAACCAGCAAACAGAAATACAATTCTTTAACGATATCAACGCCCGCTTCCACATACAGTCTTGCGCATACCTTGCCCGCAGGCCCGGTTTGATGTGTCACCAATCTTTTGCCCAACAGGGCTTCTGCGGCAGTTTCAACTTCATCATGGGTTTTACAGATCTTAATGCCACCGGCTTTGCCGCGCGCCCCGGAATGAACCTGCGCTTTTACTGCCCACACATGACCACCAATATCTCTGGCCCGCTGCACCGCATCTTCAGGACTGTACGCCAAACCGCCTTCAGCGATTTTTACACCATAACCGCTTAAAATTTCTTTTGCTTGATACTCATGAATATCCACAGCATATCCCTCGTTGATTTCTATTGTTATTTGGTTTTTGCAGCAATCGCTTCCGCCGCCCGCACGACGTTATTTGCCATTTTTTCTGAAGCCGCGTCAATTAACCGACCATCCAGTGCCGCCGCACCTTTGCCTTGAGCCGCCGCTTCCTGTAAAGCTACCAAGATGCGTTTAGCCTTTTCAACTTCTGCCGCAGGGGGCGTAAAGATTTCATTGGCTAATTCGACTTGTGAGGGATGAATGGCCCACTTGCCTTCGCAACCTAAAGCAGCAGCACGTCTGCCTGCCAGTTTGTAACCTTCAGGGTCTTTAAAGTCACCGAAAGGGCCGTCGATAGGGCGTAAGCCATAAGCGCGGCAAGCAACCGTCATACGGCTGATAGCAGCATGCCACTGGTCACCAGGATAATCCGGATTCAAACCCCCTATATTAGTAGTTCTGGCGCGATTACTAGCGGCATAATCAGCGACCCCGAAATGCAAGGCTTCAAGTCGGCCAGATGCACCATTACGGGCAATATCTTCTACGTTGGCCATACCTAGTGCAGTTTCAATCAGAGCTTCAATGCCAATTTTGTTTTTCAGTCCCTGTTGCATTTCCAACTGGTTAAGCATCGCTTCAACCATGTAAACATCAGCGTATACACCTACTTTTGGAATCAAAATAGTATCAAGCTTTGCGCCACACTGTTCAACCAAGTCCACTACGTCACGCACCATATACTGCGTATCCAGGCCATTAATGCGCACAGAAATAGTTACGCCATGACCTTTCCAGTCCATGTCGTTAATTGCTTCAATAATATTTTTTCTGGCACGTAATTTATCGTCAGGTGCTACCGCATCTTCCAGATCAAGAAAAATGAAATCTGCGCCACTTTTCATAGCCTTTTCAAACATGTCCGGATTCGACCCGGGAACAGCTAACTCACAGCGCTGCACTCGTTGAACTGACGCGGTGTATAAAGTGTGACTCATCTGTACTTTCCTAATTTCATTGATAGAATACTGGGTATTCAGTAATTGCACGATTGATTCCGGCTTAAGCCGAAAACAAATAAATCGCCCATTCTACTTTCAGGGCAAGCAAAGTCAATTATTAGTAACAAATCAAATCTTGCTGATTGTTAACGGCTATGTCATTATTCCCTGCTTTTTCGGGCTTGAGCTTTTAACCATAGCTGTTTAAACCAATCTTTCAACTACTTACAACAACGAGGAAAAACCATGGCTGGTCGTAATCACCTATACATCCCAGGCCCTACCAACGTACCTAACGAAGTCCTTAATGCGATGCATATCGCCATGGAAGATCATCGCTCCCCTATATTTCCAAAATTGCTGACCCCCCTGTTACAGGATTTGAAAAAAGTCTTTAAGACAGAAACGGGGCAAGCATTCATCTTCCCTGCAACAGGCACAGCGGGCTGGGAAATTGCCTTAACAAACACCTTAAATCCTGGTGATAAGGTGTTAATTTATCGTTTCGGCCAATTCAGCCATCTATGGGCAGAAATGGCGAAACGCTTGGGTTTTGATGTAGAAATTCATCAAGAAACCTGGGGCAAAGGCATTCCGCTTGACAAATTGGAAGCTCGTTTAAAAGAAGACGTTAATCACGAAATCAAAGCGGTATTAGCCACTCATAATGAAACGGCTACCGGCGTCACCAGTGATATTGCCGGAACACGCAAAGCACTGGACGCGGCAAACCACCCTGCCCTGTTATTTGTCGATGGCGTCAGCTCAATTGCCAGCCTGGATTTTCGTATGGACGAATGGGGCGTTGATGGCGCTATCAGCGGCTCACAAAAAGGCTTTATGTTACCTGCCGGCGGTGCTTTTTTAGCGTTCAGCCAAAAAGCCCTAAAAGCCACGGAAACATCAACTTACCCACGTTGTTTTCTGGATTTAAGAGACCAGATGAATGCCAACAAAGACGGCTACACACCTTATACACCCAACCTGCCGATACTGTACGGCTTACGCAAGGCGCTAGACTTGTTGCTGGAAGAAGGCATCGAAAATGTTTATGTCCGTCACCATCGATTGGCAGAAGGCACCCGCCAAGCCATTGCTGCCTGGGGTCTGAAGCTTTGCGCCCAGCCCGGATTCGAATCCGATACGGTTTCAGCGATTGTCGTCCCTGAAGACAAGGATGCCCGCACCGTTATCAGCACAGCATTCAGTAAATACAATATTTCATTGGGTGCAGGTTTGTCTGAGGTGGCGGGCAAAGTCTTCCGTATCGGTCATGTCGGCGATATGAATGATGTATCTATGCTGGGTGCGATTGCCGGTGTTGAGATGGCGTTGCTGGATAGCGGTATTGATATTAAGCCAGGCAGCGGCGTTGCCGCAGCAATTGAATATTATCGCTCTACCGCCAAATAAATCGTTGCAGTAATTCATCATTGCTGGGTTACGTTACCCTCTCCTTTGGCCGTGACCCAGCCCTGGAAAAATGCGTGGAGATTATCAAATGAGCAAACCCAAAGTCGTAGTTACTCGTAAATGGCCAGCCGAAGTCGAGTCGCAGCTTAAAGATCTTTATGATGTTGAGTTCAACGAGTCTGATATTCCGATGAGCGCAGAACAACTTAAGCTAGCCATGCAAACCGCTGATGCTTTGCTGCCAACAGTAACCGACCAGATTACCGCCGACATTGTCGGTGTCGAAAACAGACGTGTAAAAATCATTGGTAACTTCGGCGTCGGTTACAACCATATCGATATCAACGCCGCCAAAGAAAACGGCTTGGTTGTGACCAATACACCACATGTCCTGACTGATTGCACCGCTGATATTGCCATGCTTTTGTTATTAATGTCCGCCCGCCGAGCCGCCGAGGGTGAACGGCTGATCCTCAATAAAAAATGGACTGGCTGGAGTCCTACGCAATTAACAGGTCAAAAAGTAACAGGCAAAACTTTAGGATTGATCGGCTTTGGTCGTATAGCCCAAGCATTGGCACGAAAAGCCCACCATGGCTTTGGTATGAAAATCCTTTTTTTTGTCCCTTCGGAGCCGGATCCGTCGATTGTTAAGGAGTTGCAAGCCGAACGCTGTGAAACTGTTGAGGAATTGCTGACCGAAGCGCATTTCGTCTCGCTGCATTGCCCAGGTGGAGCAGCCACCAAACATTTACTGAATGAACAACGCTTAAAGCTAATGCGCCCTTCCGCCCATTTAATCAACACTGCCCGTGGCGATGTAATTGACAGCAAGGCATTGATTAAAGCTTTAAAAGAAGGCTGGATTGCTGGAGCAGGACTGGATGTCTTTGAAGGCGAACCTCATATGGATCCAGATTTCCTAACGCTAAACAACATTGCGTTGCTGCCTCATTTAGGGAGTGCAACAGAAGAAACACGCATCGCAATGGGTAACCGTGTAATGAAAAATATAGCTTCGTTTTTTTCGGGTATTGAACCACCTGATAGAGTCGTTTGAGAGCAAAGTAACATGAATGTTCGGGCAGTATTTACCTTAAATCACTGTTAGCAGGATTCCGGTAGCCCATGCTTTTGTAGCCTTACCGTTTCAGCACAAACGAATGGCTTAAGCCTCGTACATCCCTTAGCTAAGAAATATAAGCAATGGAAACAGCCCCGTAATTTTCTACCTTGGTTGTAGGATTATGATAAGCTACTTTAACTCTTAAAACTTGGCTACCTATGAAAAAACTTAACCTTCTGTTATCGCTTTTAGCAGCTATTAACTCGTGTTTTTTTATGGCTTCTGCCCAAGCAGCACCACCTGTATTGATTACATCAAGCTTCCCAAAACATGACGTCAGCTTTATACAATGTCAACAAAGAGCCAAGTTTATACTAGAGAAAATGAATCTTGAAATTGAGGATCATGGTAACGGGACAATAGGCGGCTTTGGAGAACAAAGCGTTGCCATAGTCAACTGTCATCAGTTAGTGGATACATTGTATGTTCAGATTGCTGTATCGAGTCAAAAACAAGAAGCTGCAGAAGCGATTATGCATTACTTAGTAGGTTATATAAGAACCGCATCCGGCGAATCACCCATTCCTGGATCGGGTACAAAACCGCCATATCAATAGTTGTTGAGCAGGATATAGCGCCATAAATTTTTGCAAACAACGGAGGATTGAACCAATGAAATTGTTCATTTTAGCTTTAATCGCATCGGTGTTGTCGGCTTGTAATATCGCAGAGTCAAAGAAAAATTCTAACCTCCCCCCATTAGCGTCCGTAGCTGGCCTTATCAAATCCAGCATGAATATAACGGACGTTAATAAAGCCTTGTCAGGACATAAACCTGACCGAAAATTCAGCCGTCCAGACGGTACCGTTTTCGAATACAATGAACGTGTCACCGATCTAAAAAACAACTCCATTAATGCTAACAGTTTGGCGATCCGATTTGATGGGGATATGAAAGTAAAGGAATCTTTATCCTCTTTATGTTTTCTGCCCGATCAAGAACCGCCGCTTAGCTCGTCCCCTTCTACCCGTTGTTATCAAAAGCGTATATTCCCGTTTGGTAAAGAGGGGACTTATGATGCTATAAAAAGAATGTTGATTATTTCAAATTACCAGATCGACCACTCTGATGATGCGTCGGGGATTATCTCCGCTACAGGGATGCACAAAGTGGAAGGTGACGATGAAAAAATGATGTTTATCAAGTTATCGATAATGTTCACCAGCTATAAGCCTGATACGACAGATGTTGTAATGTCTGCGACTTTTAGCACCTCAGAAAAACAATCCACATGGGTTCAGGCTGGATTTGCAGGAGTTACGTTACCCGTTCCCCTACCCTTCCAAAAGAAGGAAGAATGGATTGAAACGGGAATTGTAACACCACGATTCTACCTTGCATTTTACGATGCTCTTTCACAATTATTGGCAAGCGAAGAGTTCTTTTATTATAAAGAAGTGGCTACTGCTAAAATTGCAGATACTCCGAAATTAGCAGTACCCAGCAAACAAAATGACAAAACAAAGACAATCACAAACCAAAAGAATGAGGCTTCGACAACACCGATAAGCGTAACAAGCAACCAAAGCATAGTGGATGAAACCCTTCTCAATCTTACAGGCCCAATAGATGCGGTAAATAACATCAAAAAGCAACACCCGCATAAAAACAGCCACATACAAACTCCAAAAAACTATGCTTCTGATCAACTTAAAAATTATGAGCCATTTGATTTTTCCAAGCTTAACGGAAAACCGATAGATAGCGAATAGCACTTAAGTACCAGCCATTGGATTAATATGGCTTTGTCTATTCTTTTACGAATAGATGTTCTTTGATCATGGATAGCGATATGCTATAGCGCAAATAACAACCCAGGAGGATTTACTATGCCATATACTCAAGATATTTTAGATGAACTGAATATTCTGGTTCGCTACAATCTAAGCACCACTCAAGAAGGCCTTAAAATTCACCAGTCAAGCGCGGCTCCTGCTACCATTGCCGCTACACAACGATTACATAGCAAGGGCCTTGTATCACAGGAAGATGGCGGATACCTGACTAATTTAGGCCGCGAAGCTGCAGAACACGCGCAAACGATGCTGGACTTACTGAAACCTGCTTAGAAAATAGCCATTTTCGTAAGTCTTTACCCCAGATCAATATGATTATGCGAAAAATCAACTAATTATCTTATTGAATGTGGTCGGAGGATATAAACCCATAAAAAAGGCCTGACGATTAAAAATCGCCAAGCCTTTTTAGTTTAATAAGAGTATAAATCAGGCTTCAAATACAACAGCGGCTCTTAATTTTTTCATCGCGTTTTGTTCCAGTTGCCGGATCCTTTCAGCCGATACATTATAGCGTTCAGCAAGCTCGTGCAATGTGGCTTTTTTATCCGCTAACCAACGACTCGACAGAATATCCAGGCTACGTTCATCTAGGGTTGCCATAGCTTCTGCCAGTAAATCATGCTCATGCCCGCCCCAATCGGCACTCTCAAGCAATTCAGCAGGATCAGCATTGTGCTGTTGAAGATAATTAGCTGGGGCGGCATAATTTTCTTCGTTGGCATCATCGGCAGACATATCAAATGACATATCCGGGCTACCCAGACGCTTTTCCATTTCATAAACAGCACTAACATCGACATCCAGATCTTCAGCAATGGCATTCGCTTCATCATTAGACAACCAGCCTAAATCCTGTTTGGATTTACGTAAGTTAAAAAACAATTTACGCTGGGTTTTGGTCGTTGCAACCTTGACTATGCCCCAGTTTTTTATCACATATTCGTGGATTTCTGCTTTAATCCAGTGAATTGCAAAAGAAACAAGGCGTACACCCATATCAGGATCAAATCGTTTAACCGCTTTCATTAAACCAACATTACCTTCCTGAATAATATCCGGCATGGATAAACCATATCCACTATAACCTCTGGCAACATGAACAACAAACCGTAAATTGGTCATGACTAATTCACGCGCAGCAGCCAAATCACCATGGTCTCTAAATCTCAATGTTAATTCGCGCTCTTGTTCAGATGTCAATTTAGGCATTTGTCTGACTAAATTCAAATAGGCGTCAAATGTTCCAACTGACAAATTAACGGGTAAAGCTAATGCATTACTCATAGTGTTCCCCCTTAGTAAAATCTAATATAAATTCTAGCACTCTCGAATAAAGAGTGCTAATAATTTTCAAAGTTCAAACAGCTATTCTATTTTTGTATGCCTGAGTTGATAACTTAGAGTGGCCCATGAGCCTGAGATGGCTAATATTGAGGATATAATTATCAGTGTAATTGTATCCGCGAAACTAAAAAACAGCAGGTGGAAATCTCCCTGATAAAGCCCTGATAATGCTTCGACAGGCTGCCTTAATACAAGCATCAGCATGGTGACAATAAACCAGGCAGTAACCCCTGAAAAAAAACCTATCCAAAATCCGCTGTATAAAAACGGCCTCTGAATAAAAGAATCTGTGGCACCGACCAATTTAGCAATAACTACTTCATCACGCCGGTTATGCAACTCCAGACGAATAGTATTACCGGTAATGAACAACACAGCCAATCCCAACATAAGGTTTAATAGCGCAGCACCTCGACGTGCTACAACCATAATAGATTGCAAGCGTTCGACCCATTGCATGTCCATTTGCGCAATATCAACTTCAACGGATTGTTGAAAACCTTGCAATAATTTTTCTAGTCCTTGCTTCTCTTCCAATGTGTTTTCAGGCGTCACCTGAATAACGATAGGCAATGGATTGTTCTCTAGTGCCGTAATAGCTGCGCCAAAACCGCTGTAAGTTTTAAACTCTGCTAACCCCTGTTCCCTGGAAATTAACTTAACCTCCTTAATACCTGGATTTTGCCTAATGCTGTCCGCGAACTTAACAGCCCGTGCATCGGAAACATTGTCTTTAAGAAACAGGGAAATTTGCGCGCTGGTTTCTAAATTGCTTGTCAATTGCTGAAAGTTAATCAATAGTAGGTAAAAGCCGCTAGCTAGCGAAATGGCTATCGCTAAAACGGCTATAGTCATAGTTGATGTAAACGGCTCGGCAATCAAACGACCCAGACTGGAAAATAAGGCATGAGCATGCTGGTCCCGGTAAGCCTGTAACTTATCAACAAAACCGCCGCCAGCTTTTTCAGTCCGGCGTATTTCCTGCTTGGCAGGCCTGATATATTTAGATTGATTGACTTCTTTAGTCTGAGATCGCCTTTTAATGCGCTTCATGTCTTAACCTGAAACCAATTGACCATGATCTAACTTTAAAACCCGATGGTTCATCTGTGTAATTAAGGAAATATCATGTGAAGCTATCAACACTGTAACACCAACTTGTTGAAATTTCTCAAACAAACTCATGATTTCCGCTGATAATTCCGGATCCAGGTTACCTGTTGGTTCGTCCGCTATAATGATGGGGGGCTTATTGACCACCGCACGGGCAATACCTACACGCTGTTGTTCACCACCGGACAAAGCTAACGGATACTTCTTTTCCTTACCTGACAAACCCACTTTATCAAGGACTGCGCGCACCCTACGCGCGGTTTCCTGGTGTCCGAAACCCGCTATCACCAGTGGTAGAGCCACGTTATCAAAAACCGTGCGGTCATGTAGCAGCTTATAATCCTGATAAATGAAACCCATTTTCCTGCGCAAATAGGGAATTTGGCTGTCTTTGGCGTGACTGAGATTCTGCCCGTCCAAGAAAATTTCGCCCCGACAACAGCGCTCTGTCACTGCAATCAATTTCAATAAAGTACTTTTTCCTGCACCTGAATGTCCGGTCAGAAAAGCTATCTCCCCATGCCGCAAATGAAAACTGACACCACGCAATACATCGCCTGTTTCAGGATAGCGCTTCGTTACATTATCGAACTTTAACATAGTGGTTTTTAGTCTTTTACAAATAATGCATCTACAAAAGTTTCTGCATCAAAATCCTGTAAGTCATCAATGCCCTCGCCTATACCTATATAACGAATTGGAATAGCCGATTGTTTAGCTAAAGCAAAAATGACACCACCTTTTGCAGTACCATCCAGTTTGGTTAAAACCAAACCTGTTAACGCTACCGTTTCATTAAATAACTTGGCTTGGGACAAGGCGTTTTGTCCTGTGCCTGCATCCAAAACTAATAATACTTCATGCGGCGCTGTTTCATCCAGTTTAGTTATTATCCTTTTTACTTTTTTCAGCTCATCCATTAAATTCGATTTGGTGTGCAACCGGCCTGCTGTATCAGCAATCAAGACATCTATGCCTTTAGCCTGTGCTGACTGAACGCCGTCATAAATGACTGACGCAGAATCAGCGCCGGTGTGTTGCGCGACGACATGAATATTATTACGCTCACCCCAGGTTTGCAATTGCTCAACTGCCGCCGCTCTAAATGTATCGCCTGCCACCAACATAACACTATGGCCTTGGGCTTGCAGACGCTTTGCAAGTTTACCGATAGTTGTCGTTTTGCCTGCACCGTTAACACCAACGACCAAAATAACAAACGGTTTATCTTGCTTGGGAATGAATAAAGGTTGGCTGCAAGGTTTGAGTATACTCAACAACTCTTCCTTTAAGGCTGCGGATAAAGCCGCGCTATCGCTTAACTGCTGACGTTCAAGACGTTGTGTTAAGTGGCTGATAATTTGTGTAGTGACGTTAATACCAATATCTGCCATTAGTAAGCTGGCCTCAATATCTTCCAGTATATCGGCGTTAATTTCTTTTTGCCCAATCGGCAAATTAGCCAACACACCGCTCAATCCTGAGCGAGTACGCTTTAACTGTGCCTTTAGTCGCAAGTAAAGCGACTCAGGTTCAGACTCCAGATAAGCTTCTTCGCTAATTGTACCAATCGGTGCATGAACAACTCTTATTGACGGACTCGTTTGTTGTTCAGCATTAGTAACAGGTTTCGCCGTTTCAAAGCCATACCTGCTATAAAAACTGATGACCAGTAATGGCAACATTAATAATGCAGAACAAGCATTGTGGGCCAACACGGCCCATAATGGCATATTCAGTTTATAGCCGATTACTCCAAAACTGATTTGTAAAAACAGCAGGAAACTCAGTAACAGTCCGGCCTTTCTCAGCGGTTTGGATGAACTTGCTGATGTAACACTTAACATAAGCAAACTCAGCACAACAAAACTGACTAATGCACCTACCCTATGCAACCAGTTGACAGCAACTTGGGCATCGAAAGAAATAACGCCTGTATAACCGGTATCTAAGCCGTTAAATAAATTCAGCGCGTTTTGATAGTCTGCTTTAGGCCACCACTGGCCATTACATTGCGGAAAACCAGAGCACGCCAAAGCGGCATGATTGGCAGTAAGCCAGGCTCCTAAAACTATTTGCGAAAATAAAACCAGCATTGCAAACCAGACAAAAACACGTCTGCCGGAATACACTGTAGAAACTGAAAGTATCGGATTCGTACGTAAATATAAGCGAAATAATAGCCAAAAAATGAGCGTTTCCAGCAACACAGATGCCATGACAAAAACAGGCATCGCTCTTAACTTAACCACCCATAAATCTGAAACAGCCAACAAACCTATTAATACCAGCAAACTCAATGTCGTTGCTACTGCGGTCAACTGGAATTGTTTTTGACGCCATGCCATTAAAGCCAGCAAGAAAACCAATAAACCCAATATCGCCGTCAAATAGCGATGGCTCATTTCCTCCCATGCTTTTGTAATGTCCAGCAACTGATCAGGAAAAGCCAGAGCTGCATGCGCCTTGAAATCGCTATCATCGCCAATAATCGCCTGCCCGTAACATCCAGGCCAATCAGGACAGGCCAACTCGGCTCCAGACAACCTTACATAGGAGTTTGTTACAATAAGCAGCAATCCTAAAACAACACTAAAAAGAGTTATTCTTCTAAACATTTTTTCTACTACCCTATTTGTGAAATTTTCAGCAAATGCATGAGGTCACTTTTTACTTGGTAAGGATCAAAACCGGGTTCATATTGCATCATTAGATTACCCAGCGGATCCATTAAAAACAGCATGCCATCAGGTATATTGCCTTTCCTGATCACTGTTATTTTATTAACCAAACTATCACTGGGTTTAATCCTGATAAGATCAGAATTAACTGCAAATGCCCTATTTTCTGTACCGATCAGTTTTGATACTAGCGCAGCATCAAGCTGGTTTTTTTCATGAAGTAAATTCAAGTAAAGTGAATTGTCCTGTTTGTTTGCAAGACTACGTAATCGCCATAAGAGAGCGTCTTTCAACCACCATTGACTGGCCATATCAGATGCAGGCTCTTTAAAAACAATAGCAATACGACGGGTGCGCGGAAGCTCTTTGTTGAGCATTAAGCGTAATTGTCTCGTTTTAAGCAAAGCTTCAAGGCAAATGTCATTGCAATTACTGCTGGGAATAACATTAACCATCAACCAATGTCCGGGAAGTTCAGCTATATTATCTTCTGAAAACTTGTCGAAGCCCCTAAAATCAGTACGCTCAGTGGTTACCAAAGGCGTTATCAACTGCCCATTATTAGTACTGCCTGTTAGTATCTCAGGATTACTTTTTAATCCAAGAGCGATAAGAAATGGAATAAATGACATGCTAAAAATAGTAAGAATTAACAGTCGGTTTTTTTTCTGTTGATTAATCATTATGCTTTTTAAAACTGTACCAAATAAACAGTATTGTTAAAGTTACCGCCAGAGCAAACCATTGAATGGCATAACCAATATGTTGTTCAGGCAGCATGATAGTTGTTGTGTGCCATTCCCGTTTAAAACCGTCGGGCAAAGATTTATCCAGTTCTACCTGAAATTGGAATAACGGATAGCCTAATTTTTTAACTAAAATTTGAATATCAACCACTTGCACAACTGAAGGCCAACCATCTGTAGGTATCTCTGCGCCAGCCAACTTTACTCCCACACTTGGAAATTGATTAATCTGGCCGGTAACAGTCGCTTGTATTTTAGTAACCGGCAGCTTTGGCAGTATCAAACGATTTTGATTTAAAGGAAGCCAGCCCCTATTCACTAAAACAGCTTTTATTTCTCCCACTGGCGTAAAAGGAGTCAAAACAAAATACCCTGCTTTACCTCCACTAATCTGATTATCTATTAAAAATTGATGCTCATTATCATAACGCCCGTTAAGCTCTACTTTTTTATAGCGCTGTAATTCTGCATTATCTACAGTAGCTGCGGATAAATGTACAGTTTCAGCAGCTACACTTTGTGTTTGCTGCCCTAGCAATGCTTTCTTCTCTTCTGCCCGGCCTAATTGCCAAAATCCCAATGCCAGCAACAAGGGCAAAAGACACAAATAAACCAGAGTTGGTCCAGCCTCCAGCTTTATTGAATAGTGTTTTGTTTTAATGAGCATATATATTCTTATCGATCTCTTGGCAATTAGGTTTGAATAGCCGAAAATGCAATAAACACTATCTTATAAACATCCCATTATGATTACCAAAAGCATCATTATTTTTGCCTTTATCCTGATAATTATCAGCTTGGGCTTTGCTCTCTTTAATCTGGTTAAACACAAGGATCAAGAGCAGTCGGAAAAAACCGTCAAAGCCTTGACTGTGCGCATTACCTTATCAATTATTCTATTCATTTTTCTTTTTATAGCCGTGGCAACAGGCATGTTCAAACCAAATGGAATAGGGATGCACATGAAAAAACCTGTGCAAACGGAACAAGCCCAATAATACCCAAGCAACTCTACCGGCAAAAAAAAAGCGCTGCCATTAGCAGCGCTTTTTAGCGATTACTGGGCCGGTTATATTATATAGACAAATATAAACAAGCCTAACCAAACCACGTCAACAAAATGCCAGTACCAAGCTGCCGCCTCAAAAGCGAAGTGGTTCTCCGGTTTAAAATGGCCTTTCCAGCTACGAAATAACACGACACTCAGAATAATAGCACCTACACAAACATGGAAACCGTGAAAACCGGTTAACATAAAGAAAGTAGAACCATATATACCTGAACCTAAAGTCAGGCCCATTTCAGTATAGGCTTCATGGTACTCGATTCCCTGAAACAGCACGAACAGGAAACCAAGTGCTACTGTAGCTATCAGGCCTTTAATCAACTGATCACGTTTTTTTGCCAATAAGCCATGATGGGCCCAAGTAACAGTAACACCGCTCGTTAACAGGGTCAGTGTATTCAGGAAAGGCAAACCCCAGGCACTCATAGGTTCAAATTCGCCATTCGGTGTGCCGTCAACAAGTTTACCGCCCAATTTTCCAGGACCGTTCGTTGGCCATGTTGCTTCAAAAGTCGGCCACAATAACTCTTTAGTTGCCGCCCCTGTGCCTTCTCCGCCTAACCACGGCACTGATAAATTACGTGTGTACCAGAGCGTCCCGAAAAAAACAGCAAAAAACATAATCTCTGAAAAAATAAACCACATCATTCCCATACGATAGGAAATACCTACCTGAGTGCTGTACATGCCAGTCTCGCTTTCACTTGACTGCAAAGTAAACCAGCCAGTCAGCATAATGATGAAGATGACCAAACCTGCAACCATCAGGGTTGAGCCTACTGCTGAACCATTTAAATAATTTGCAAATCCTACCAACATCGTAAGCAACCCGGCGGTACCAATGACCGGCCATGTTGCTTTATGCGGAATGTAATAAACGTCACTTGTAGACATAAACTTCCCCTTTATTTTTTCACTGATTTTTCAGTATTATCAAAAAATGTATATGCGAGTGTGATTGTTTTATATTGCTCAGGTATCGCTGGATCAACTGCAAAACGCACAGGCATAACCTTAGCCTCCCGCGCTTTGAAAGTCTGCTCTGTAAAACAAAAACACTCAGTTTTTTTAAAATATTCAGCCGCCAATCCCGGCGAAATACTTGGAATGGCCTGTGCCACCATAACTTTATCTGTCTTGTTTTCGGCATAAAAATTCACCGTCACATACTCACCTGGATGAACTTTCACTTTTGGTATTTCTGAACGGAATACCATTGGCGTAGCTTCGTTCAGGGAAGTCATGAATTCTACGGTAATTTCCCGGTTTTTATCGATAGCGTCAATAACTTCCTTAGCTGCCGTTGATTCCACTTTACCGTTTAGACCTGTTATATCACATAAAACGTCATAAAGTGGCACCAAGGCATAACCAAAGCCAAACATTATCAGTGCTACCAAAGCCAGCGTCCGAAGCAAACGCCTGTTCTTTTGCTTTACATCATCATTCATTGGGAAAGAGCTTTTATTACCGCAGACACATAAATAGCTCCAGCTACAGCAACTAAAACTAACGCAGTCAAAATATTTTTAGTCTTAGTTTTCATTACCTTGTCCGTAACTTGGTTTGCATTTGTAAAACCAATCGAAGAATCTGCATCGCTTTAACAAACCGGCCTAAATATGCTCAGTTGGTATGACTGTAGGCGGCGTCGTAAAAGTATGATAAGGGGCGGGAGATGGCAGGGTCCATTCCAGTCCATGTTTGTGTGCATCTTCCCATACTTCATCACTTACTTTTTCGCCTGTACCGCCCCGGATAGTATCTATCACAATGTACAAAAACAATAATTGACTGGCCCCAAAAATAAACCCGCCAATACTTGAAATCATATTCCAATCAGCAAACTGCACGGCATAATCAGGAATTCTACGAGGCATACCTGCTAACCCCAGAAAATGCTGCGGAAAAAACAGAATGTTTACGGATACAGCAGATAGCCAAAAATGCAGCTGACCAATTTTTTCGTTATACATGTGACCAGTCCATTTAGGCAACCAATAATAGCCAGCCGCCATCAGGATAAAGACAGAGGCAGGCACCAAGGTGTAATGGAAATGAGCAACAATAAAATAGGTGTCATGATATTGAAAGTCCGAAGGAGCAATAGACATCATCAGTCCAGTGAAGCCACCCAAAGTAAATAACACAACAAAGGCAATTGAGAACAACATAGGTGTTTCAAAGGTCATCGAGCCTTTCCACATCGTAGCAGTCCAGTTAAAAACCTTAACGCCTGTTGGAATAGCAATTAACATGGTGGCATACATGAAATACAACTCTCCTGCTATCGGCATACCGACTGTAAACATATGATGTGCCCACACGATAAACGATAAAAATGCAATCGATGCAGTCGCATACACCATAGAGCTGTAACCAAACAAAGGCTTACGTGCAAAAACCGGAATAATGGTAGAAGCTACTCCAAAAGTAGGGAGGATCATTATATAAACTTCAGGATGCCCGAAAAACCAGAAAATATGCTGATAAAGAACAGGATCGCCGCCACCTGCCGCGTCAAAGAAGCTGGTATCGAAAAATTTGTCTGTCAGCAGCATGGTCACGGCGCCCGCAAAAACCGGCATAACGGCGATCAACAAGAAAGCCGTAATCAACCAAGTCCATACAAACAAAGGCATTTTCATTAATGTCATTGCCGGAGCACGCATATTGAAAATAGTGGCTATGATATTTATGGCCCCCATAATCGATGATATACCCAAAAGATGTACCGAAAAAATTGCAAATGGTAGCGCTTTACCAGTTTGTAATACTAAAGGGGGATATAAGGTCCAACCACTTGCAGGTGCACCACCTTCCATAAACAAGGTACTGGCCAATAACAAAACACCGGCTACCAACATCCAGAAACTCATATTATTCATACGTGGCAACGCCATATCCGGCGCACCAATCATCATTGGAATCATCCAGTTAGCCAAACCGACAAAAGCCGGCATAACCGCACCGAATACCATCACCAATGCATGCATCGTAGTCATTGAATTAAAAAATTGCGGCTCGACAAACTGCAATCCCGGCTCAAACAGTTCGGCACGAATAACCATCGCCATAGCACCGCCAACAAAAAACATGGCTAGTGCAAATACTAAATAAAGCGTACCAATATCTTTATGGTTCGTGGTTATGATCCATCTTAGTAATCCCTTTTCAGGGCCGTGGGCGTGTTCATCATGATGATGATCATCATGTTCAGCTACAACAGCAGACATAGTTTATACCTCAAAAAAACATAGAAAAAAATTGAACAGATAAAATCAGCAATGTCCTATTCATCATCTTCTGCAGGCGGTAGAGCTGCTTGCAATTTCTGGATAGCTGACGGCTGTATAAAATCATTGACTGAATTACCCAAACCATTTCGGGTAAAAGCAACGACTGCTGCAAAGTCTTTCGCATTCAGCGAGTGACCAAAAGCAGGCATCATTCCTTTTCCATTCAATATTAAATTCACTTGGGCATTAATGTCGCCCTTGATTACTGTACTGCCTGTCAAAGCAGGAAAAGTCGGGGCCATGCCCTGCCCTTCAGGTTGATGACAGGAGGCACAGTTACTGTCATAAACAGTTTTTCCTAAAGTCACTAACTCTTCTTTAGAAAGATCGGCAACCAGCTCTATTTTTTCCGGGGCCGATTTAAGCTCTTTTTTGACAACAGCTTCAGCTGATTTTTTTGGCAACACTTCTTGCACAGCCTTTGGCTGTATTTCATCTCCTACAGTATTACCTAAGGCATTACGAGTGTAGGTAATAACCTGGGCCAATTCATCAGCTTTTAGCATTTTTCCAAACGCGGGCATTGCGCCTTTACCGTTTACAACCAAATTAAGCTGTGCGTTGATATCACCTTTAACTACAGAACTGCCCGTTAAAGCAGGAAATGCCCCCGGAACACCCTTACCATCCGGTAAGTGGCAAGTTGCGCAATTTTTTGTATAGATGGATTCACCTTTAGCCAACAACTCAGCACGACTTTGATCGCCTAAATCGGCACCTTTCTGTGCTTCATCTTTAGCTTTCTTAACCCAGACATCATAGTCAGGCTGATCCATTGCAACAACTACGATTGGCATAAAACCATGATCCTTACCACACAGCTCAGTACATTGCCCTCGGTAAGTCCCAGGATTTTCAACTGAGGTCCACGCCTCATTAATAAATCCGGGAATAGCATCTTTCTTCCAGCCTAAATCTGGTACCCACCAAGAATGCAATACGTCCGCAGCAGTAAATACAAAACGAATCTTTTTCTTTGTTGGAATAACTAAAGGTTTATCAACATTTAATAGATAATGCGGAACGCTGCGCGGATCAATGCCTGAATTGATCTGACGAGCTTTATTGCTGGCTTCATCGAGGCTACTGAAAAAATGTATACCATTGTCCAGATAGTCATATTCCCATTTCCACTGCCAGCCCGTCACCTTGATAGACATTTCGGAATCTTGTACATCATCCAGCTCCATCAACGTTTTGGTAGCCGGAATCGCCATGCCTACCAAAATTAATGTTGGAATAATAGTCCAGATGATTTCAACAGTAGTATTTTCATGAAATTGCTCAGCTTTATGTCCTTTCGACTTACGATGATGGTAAATCGAGTAAAACATAGTGCCGAAAACACCGACGCCTATGAGTACACAAATCCATAAAATCAACATGTGCAGGTCATAAACGTCATTACTGACTTTTGTAACCCCTTTCATTAGATTGAGCGTGTAATCCGCTTGTGCTGTCCCTGGGCCAAAAGCCAATAAGGTCAGACCTGCGAATAATTGCTTTGTTTTGTTCACGGAGCAGCCTCTTCAATAGTAGTTATAAACTCTTTTTGTATGCACTCTATCTTTCCGTAACATCAAGACGCGGCGACTGCCCACTTGATCCATTTTTTAATAATAAGCACAAATAAACTGGGTAATTTTAACCTATGATACCTGTATGCGCTAGAAGTCTGTAGCATATATACTGTAAACAGATAAATACCGATAATTACCAAAGTAATCTTTATTGCTGCAGTGCTGTTAAAAAACTTATAGGCTTCTTCTCTTGTTGGCGGTCTTGGTTTTTTCAGCTAACAACAGCCGACGGCGGTAATTGTAATCGCTTATCCAATACAGCATTAACTCTTAAGGCAGGCATAAATGATGCCTAGCGAAGCAATACAATACAAAGTAGACAGACTCTTAATTTTCGACCGAAGAGCGCCCTAGCTTCGAGCAATGCAACACCGGGTTGTTAGCAATATTTGCTAACGCTTTGGGTAAAACAAAAAATCATATTAAAAGGCATATATCGAACATTGGAGCAACTTTCTCAACCAATTTAGCGGGCTTTTTCTGAAAACGACTGATTAATTATCGAATAATTTAACATGCAGTTAAGGTTATGCATCAGCAAATCCCGAAAAGAATATTGGTTATTTGCTCAGCTTTATATAATAAAAAAGCCTGATGCGTTTCCGCATCAGGCTTTAAATTAATCAAAAATAGATCTCTCTATAAAGAATTGATAGCGTTCAATTCCTTAAATGCTTGTTCCAAACGGGTAACCATACCTACTTCGCCCGCACGTTGCCAAACGCGTGGGTCGTAGTACTTCTTGTTTGGCTTATCATCACCTTCAGGGTTACCAATCTGACCTTGCAGATAGGCTTCGTTTTTCTTATAAAATTCCATTATACCCGCCCAAGTCGCCCATTGCGTATCAGTATCAATATTCATCTTGATTACACCGTAGCTGATTGATTCTTTAATTTCTTCAGCAGTAGAGCCAGATCCGCCATGGAAAACAAAATTCAGCGTATTTTCGGGAACACCGTATTTCTCAGACACATATTTTTGTGAATTGGCTAATATGGTAGGAGTCAATTTGACATTTCCTGGCTTATATACACCGTGAACATTCCCAAAGGAAGCTGCGATTGTGAATCGGTTGCTTATTTTGTTCAAATGCTCATATGCATAAGCAACATCTTCAGGCTGAGTGTACAGCAAAGAATGGTCTAAACCACTATTGTCTACACCATCTTCTTCACCACCGGTAACTCCTAATTCTATCTCCAAAGTCATGCCCAACTTAGACATGCGCTCTAAATACTGTCCACAGATTTCGATGTTTTCCTTCAGACTTTCTTCCGATAAATCCAGCATATGCGAACTGAATAGCGGTTTTCCTGTTTCAGCAAAGTGCTTCTCACCAGCATCCAACAAGCCATCAATCCATGGCAGTAATTTTTTAGCTGCGTGATCGGTATGTAAAATTACCGGCACACCATATGCCTCAGCAACTGTGTGTACATGCTGAGCTCCTGAAATAGCACCAAGAATAGCAGCTTGTTGGCCTTCAAGCTTCAAGCCCTTGCCAGCAACAAATTGCGCGCCACCATTAGAAAACTGAATAAAAACAGCAGACTTCACTTTCGCTGCTGCCTCTAATACCGCATTAATTGAATCAGTATTAATGACATTTACTGCTGGTAATGCAAATTTGTTCTCTTTGCTGATTGCAAAGATCTTTTGTACGTCTTCACCAGTCACAACACCGGGTTTTACTACGTCTAATATTTTTTGTGACATTTAAGTTCCTGTTTCAACCTATTGTATTGAAATAGATAAAGCTGGAGTTATCGAGTGTAGAGAACAATATCCACATCGGAATAACTGGTTTTTTAGCCTTCCAGGCTCGTCAAACGAGCTGCCAAAATTTCCTCAAGCGACTCTAATGCTTTTGTAAAGCCGCTGATACCTTCGGCCAATTTATCAGTAGCCATGCGGTTTTCGGTGTGCAGCTTGTCAAATGTTGCTTTGTCTACAGTTATTTTTTCAATAGGCAAATTAGCCGCGTTAGCAGGATCAAGCTTGCGTTTTAACTCACCTTCTGTTGACTGAAGCTCGGCCAACAAAGATGGTGCTATCGTTAATAAATCCGAACCTGCTAACTCAACTATTTCTCCGATATTACGGAAGCTGGCCCCCATTACTTCAGTTTTATAACCGAATTTTTTATAGTAATTATAAATATCAGTAACTGAAATTACGCCAGGATCTTCAGCAGGCGCATATGAATCACGCCCGGTATCTTTTTTATACCAATCAAGAATCCGCCCAACAAAAGGTGAAATCAGGGTAATACCGTTTTCAGCGCAAGCTATAGCTTGGTGGATACCAAATAAAAGGGTCAAGTTACAGTGAATACCTTCTTTTTCCAAAACAGCTGCGGCCTGAATACCTTCCCACGTTGAAGCAATCTTAATCAGCACACGTTCACGCGAAACGTTTTGCGCTTCATATTGCGCGATCAATTCACGACCTTTGACCACTGTGGCTTCGGTATCAAAAGAAAGACGGGCATCGACTTCCGTAGACACACGACCAGGAATTATTTCCAGGATCTTAAGACCAAATGATACTGCAAGACGATCAAATGCCAGCGAAACAACTTGTGCCGCTGTAGCGTCCTTCCCCAAAGTTTCCCTTGCACCTTTCAAAGTATCATCAACAATACCTTGATATTGCGGCATCTGCGCAGCGGCCGTAATTAGAGAAGGATTCGTAGTTGCATCTTGCGGTCTAAAAACCTCGATGGCCTCTAAATCACCGGTATCAGCAACTACTACTGTTATCTCCCTTAATTGTTCAAGTAAATTCTTTCCCATAAATTGCACCTTAAATTATTTTTTAAAATTAAAAACCAGCGCAGTTTGGCGTTACAAAACTATATTCATTTACATTTCAGCCCAGTGAAACAAATCACTAACCATCAATGTAGTTAAATATGAGCTTTACAGGATATAAAATCCACACACCACTAAAACTGCTTTAATCGATTAAACCTGACTCCGAACGTATTTTTCAACGCCCGTCTGAATTATTGTTGGTTTTTGTTTTGCCACTAGTGCTTGCCTTGCAACATATTTGGCAACTCTACTAACCTGCGGCAGGCTTTCCTGATGCTTAAGGTATTTAGCAACTCCGCTTAATTCAATCTTTGCCACTATTTGTTTTTCTTGTTTTGCAGCTAAAGACTGTTTTGCTATGTATTTGGCTACTCTGCTTGCTTGTGGCAAGCTTTCCTGATGTTTGAGGTATTTTGCTACACCAGTCGCCTCAACATGGACTATTGTTGATTTTATTTGTTTTGCCGCTAATGTCTGTTTTGCTATATATCTGGCAACTCTACTTGCTTGAGGCAAGCTTTCCTGATGTTTTATATACTTGGCAACGCCGCTTAGTACAGGGGCAGGCTTCTGATTCTTTAAATATTTGGCAACCCCTGTTGTTGCACCTACTTGTATAACATTCAACTTCTCTTGTTTTGCAGCTAGCGCTTGCCTGCGTGTGTATTTGGTTACACCTGTAACAGGAAAGCGATCACGGTTTTCAAGATACCTAGTAACACCGCTTACGACAGGCAGACTTAACTGCACCTCTTGATACTCAGCCTCTTTGCTCAACAAGAGAAGCTTTTGCTTTTCCAGATATCTATCAACTCCGGTTAGCCCGCTTGAATCTGCCGAATAAACGGGATAAACAATATCTATTTCCTTAACTTCAGGCCGTTTCATGAAAAAGAATAACCCAGCCACGGCCGGGAAACATAAGCCACTCAAGTAATTCTGATTCATCCATTACCCCCGATCGCGCACGTATTTTTCAACCCCAGTTGCTGCTTTAGCTGTCGTTGTTTTTGCGGACAAAACCTGCTTTGCCACATATCTTGCAACACCCGTCACAGAAGACGTCGATTTAACTTGTTTTTCCAAATATCTTGATACACCTGTACCTGATGTCTTATTCAAATATCTGGCAACTCCAGTTATTGCTGGCGATGCACTCTTATATACAGCCGCAGCTTTTTCAGATCTCTTAGTGCAAACACCAGACTGTTTTTTGAATAAAAAGAATCCTGCTATAGCAAGACCTATAATACCAAACAGATAAATAGGGCTGGATTCTTCTTTCTTATCAGCAACCACGCCTTCAACTTTATTTTCTTCTGAAGAAACTATTGCTACACTTTGTTTTTCAACAGAAGCGCCTGCTGTTAAATTTTCACTATGTTTATAGCTATCATCGCTGTAAACAACCTGGGGTTGAAAATTTGCAGCTGGGTATTTTGCATCAGTTTCACTGCTTTCTGGTGCAGAAGATATTGTTTCTTTTGAAGATGATGAAGCTTTTACAGCTTGGCTATTTTTAGCTATGTAATCATCATCTTGATAAAGCACCTCAGGCTGAAAATCTGCCGCAGGGTATTTTGAATCTGCACCAGCCAATGGACTAGATAGAAGTAAAACGGCAAATAAACTATTCGTCAAATTATTTTTTTTCACGTTGTTCACCTATGAATCATATAAGGGTATGAGACTCTATCAGGATGAAATTACATCCAATCAAAGGTCTCTTGTCCAATTTTCTAGAATTAAAGTATAGCTTCCACGTTCTTCACTACGTTTTCTACAGTGAAGCCGAACTCCTTAAATAGCTCTCCCGCAGGAGCAGATTCACCGAACCGATCAATTCCTAAGACCTTTCCACTCGTTCCAACATACTTCCACCAACCATCAGTAACACCTGCTTCAACAGCTAAACGCTTAGTCACAGATGAGGGCAGTACAGACTCACGGTATGCCGCGTCTTGGGCGTCAAATATGTTTGTGGACGGTAAAGAAACCACTCTTATCTTCTTACCTTTCCCTCTCAGCTCATCAGCGGCTTTAACTGCCAACTCCACTTCTGATCCTGTAGCAATAATAATTGCCTCAGGTTGACCATCACTATCACTGACAATGTAGCCTCCCTTTGAAATAGCATTAATCTGTTCTTGCGAGCGTGGAATATGAGGCAAATTCTGACGTGAGAAAATCAAAATAGTTGGACCGTCCTTGCGTTCAATAGCGGCTCTCCAAGACACTGCGGTCTCGACTGCGTCGCATGGGCGCCAAACATGTATATTCGGGATTAAACGAAGTGTTGCGGTTTGTTCGATTGGCTGATGCGTTGGACCGTCTTCCCCCAGACCAATTGAATCATGAGTGTAAACAAAAATCGAACGAATCTTCATCAAAGATGCCATGCGCAAAGCGTTACGAGCATACTCGGAGAACATCAGGAAAGTTGAACCGAAAGGTATTAAGCCTCCGTGCAGGGCAATACCGTTCATTATCGCTGACATGCCGAATTCACGCACACCATAATTGATGTAGTTGGCATCAGGTTTATTAGCACGCATCGGCTTGTAGCCTGACCATTCAGTCATATTCGAACAACCCAAATCAGCAGATCCACCAAATATTTCCGGCAGTAATTTCGCGTAGCCTTCAATAGATGCCAGAGAAGAAAGCCTTGTTGCTGTAGTTTTAGCTTCAGCATTAACAGCGCTGACAAATTTATCTGCATCAACTGTCCAATTTTTTGGCAAATCCCCGCTCACACGACGTTCATACTCAGCCGCAAGCTCTGGATAAGCCGATTTGTAAGCAGCGAATCTATCGTTCCACTCTTGTTCAGCTTTAGCACCTTTGGTCTTAGCATCCCATCCTGCATATACATTGGCGGGAATCTCAAAAGCACCGTGATCCCAACCAAGCGCAGCCTTAGTTAAGTTGATTTCATCCTGACCTAACGCAGCACCATGACACGCATGACTACCTGCTTTATTAGGCGAACCAAAACCAATTGTGGTCTTGCAACAAATTAAGGTAGGCTTGTCCGTCATGGCCTTGGCAAACTCTATTGCCTTTTGCAACGCATTGGTGTCATGACCATCAACATCGGCAATCACATGCCAGCCATAGGCTTCAAATCGTTTGGGTGTATCGTCGGTAAACCAACCTTCTACATGCCCGTCAATTGAAATACCATTATCATCCCAGAAAGCAATCAAATTACCTAAACCCAAGGTACCTGCCAAGGAACAAGCTTCGTGGGAAATTCCTTCCATTAAACAGCCGTCACCCAAAAAAACATAGGTTTTGTGATCGACGATTTTGTGTCCATGTCGGTTGAATTGAGCCGCCAAAGCCTTTTCCGCAATAGCAAAACCAACAGCATTAGTAATACCTTGACCCAAAGGACCCGTTGTTGTCTCTACTCCCGGAGCATAACCATATTCAGGATGACCTGGCGTTTTCGAATGAAGTTGACGAAATCTTTTAAGCTCTTCGATAGATAAATCGTAACCGGTAAGATGCAGTAACGAATATATCAACATCGAACCGTGACCATTGGAAAGCACGAAACGGTCCCGGTTTGACCATTCTGGATTAGTCGGATTATGGACTAGGTGATCATTCCATAAAACCTCAGCAATATCCGCCATTCCCATTGGGGCACCCGGATGTCCAGAGTTTGCTTTTTGTACGGCATCCATGCTCAAAGCACGTATGGCATTCGCTAATTCTCGGCGCGAAGTCATATAGTTCCTCCTTACTATTGATAGATTATGCGTAGTGACTTTATATCTATTGATTTGTCACAAAATGTTTTTTTATTGTCTGGTGTAGTTGGAACGAGTGGCAAACCACTCGTTCCCATAGTGTTACTCCAAATTAGCGTGCCTCTCTCTCATCACTTCTTCAGGAATCCCTTTTGTATGTATGATGTGTGAAATTATTGCCTCTAAAAACAATAAGGTAGAGAGTTCAAACACTGTACCCATTGGCATACCAAAAACTTTAGCGTACTGCTCTGATTTACCAACCTGAAATACTGCATCAGCTAAGTCACCAATAGTTGACTCGCTTTTTGCTGAGATCAACACAATGTTAGCACCTACTTTTTTTGCACTTTTAGTGAACGCTATTAACTGTTCGGTTTCGCCAGAGCCTGAGATGATAATCAACAGGTCACCGCTTTTAATGCTTGGCGTTACGATTTCACCAACAACACTGACATCGTAACCGCCATGTACCAGCCGCATTGCAAAGAAGTTGCCAACCAGCTTGGAACGACCCGCCCCTGCAATGAATATGCGTTTTGCGTTATCAAGCAATTGGGTCAACTTTATATCATACGTATCATCTGTAGCTTCAAGAATACCTGAAATCTTTTCTATGATAAGTTGCTGATGCATTCTTATACCTCTGTAGCATCAACCAATTCGCGAATTTCACGAGCAGCTTCAGCAGGCGAAGGCGCACCATAGATTGCAGCACCTACAACAACGATGTTTGCACCGGCTTTTACGACATCCTGAACAGTTGATGCTTTAATGCCGCCAGCAACTGAAATTCTTACATTCAGTCCTAATCTTGCAATTTCATTCAGATCGCTAAATGGAGTGTGTCCTGCAGCTTGTGCATCAAGGCCTGTGTGTATACCAACAATCTGCCCGCCAGCTTCAGCACTTGCACGAGCGCAAGCAACTTTGTTTTCAACGTTGATCAAATCAATTTGTGCTTCGGCGCCAAACGCATTAGCTGCTTTTATAACACCAGCGATTGTCGGAAGACCTGACACGCCAAGAACAGTTACGATATCAGCGCCCGCTGCATAAAATGGGGTTGCTTCATATTCGCCAGCATCCATTGTTTTAAGATCAACTAAAAGCAGCTTATCTGGAAATTTTGCTCTCAGCTCTTTAACCAAAGTGACACCGTTGTGCTTGATAGATGGAGTTCCGATTTCAAAAATATCAACATAAGGCGCTACTTCTGTAGCAAGCGCCACCACTGCGTCGAAATCCAATAAATCTATTGCTAATTGTATTAATGGTCTTGCCATGATATGTGCTCCGAAGGGTTATATAATAGTTATTAGTTGATACATAATTGTTTTGCGAGCGTAACTGTAAAGTAGAAAGGGGACGGATGTCAATGCCAATTAATCAAAGGCTCACAGAGCATCCATGCAATCAAATTATATATAAAAAAATCCACTATAAAATCATACCGTTATAATCTCATTCACTATCAGTCTACCTCTCATGCGAAAACACCGAGAATTTTCACACTTGTTTATATTCAGTCAGCTCGTAGTGAAATGGAGAGTATGCTAACTTATAGTCAATAAAAACCAACCTTCTCTGAGAACCACCCTATGGAATTGTTTACTAATATACGCGCACTCATTATTGATATGGATGGCGTTTTGTGGCACGGCATTCAGCCACTGCCAGGACTGATAGATTTTTTTCAAACACTACGCAACAAGCAAATCCGCTTCATTCTTGCGACCAACAACGCCAGCCTGACAGCGGAACAATATGTAAACAAGCTTTCCCAAATGGGTGTTTCTGTAACCCTGGACGAAGTATTAACCTCGGCAATGGCCACAGCACTCTATCTTGCTGAAAACACGGAACCCTCTGCAACGCGTGTTTTTGTCGTAGGCGAGGATGGCGCTAAACAGCCACTCATAGACCGTGGCTTTACCCTGACCGGGCTATATGAGCTGAATAGCCGTGACGAACCCAACAAAGGGGCTAATGTTGTTGTTTGCGGCAAAGATGCAACCCTGACCTGGGACAAACTTGCAACAGCTACCCTTAACATCCGCGCTGGAGCTAAATTCATTGGCACTAATGCCGATACTACATTGCCGACAGAATATGGCATTACCCACGGCAACGGTGCAATTCTCGCTGCGTTACAAGTAGCCACCGGCGTAGCGCCTACTATTATTGGAAAACCGGAGCCCATTATGTACCAACAGGCTATCGAACTATTGGGAATTGACCCTGCTGAAACGGTAGCGATTGGTGACCGTCTGGAAACCGATATTCTCGGGGCAGTTCGTACAGGCATTCGCAGCCTGATGGTTTTGACGGGAGTGTCTACCGAAGAAGACCTGAAAGCATCCGACTATCAGCCAACCTGGGTTATGCAAGATATTCAAGCAATTACTCAAGCTTTACTTGACGCATAAATCATAAACATACCTAACCATTTATCTATATTTCTTTTCTGAAAAAATTTAGATAACAACAATAAAAACGCCATAAACTCACCTGTAACGAGCACTATGAAAAAATTCATCAACAGCGCAGATTCCCTTCTTGACGAAAGCCTGAGTGGCTTCGCCCAAGCTCATAACGATATTATCCGGCTCAATACGTTACCTCATTTTGTCAGACGTATAAAATCCACCTCACCTGGAAAAGTTGCGCTAATTTCCGGCGGGGGATCGGGACATGAGCCTTTGCATACAGGTTTTGTCGGCACAGGAATGCTAAATGCAGCTTGTCCAGGGCAAATATTTACCTCCCCTACTCCCGACCAAATGCTAGCCGCAGCTCAAGCGGTTGAAAACGGCGGAGGGGTCTTATTTATCGTCAAAAATTATGCTGGCGATGTAATGAATTTCGAAATTGCAGCCGAAATGCTGGATTGCGCAAACGCTACGGTTTTAGTGGATGATGACGTTTCCTTACCCAAAACTCATAGCACAGGCAGACGTGGGGTAGCAGGTACGTTAATTGTAGAAAAAATCGTTGGTGCAGCGGCAGAAAGCGGCGCAGATTTAGCTTACTGCAAAGCATTAGGTGACAGAGTCGCTCTGAGTACTGCATCAATGGGCGTAGCGCTAAGCAGTTGCACGGTGCCTGCCTTGGGCAGGCCCACCTTCAACATCGGCAACACAGAGATGGAAATGGGGGTAGGCATTCATGGGGAGCGCGGCCGTGAAACTATGGCGCTAACCAGTGCCTCTGAGATTGTAGAACATTTGGCCAGTGTGATTGACGATGAACTCAAACCTGACAAAAGCCGACCAGTACTGCTGCATGTAAACGGATTTGGCGCAACACCTTTAATGGAACTACACCTGATTTATCATCTGGCGGCTCAATTCTGGCAAAAACGCGGCATCAATATAGTTCGTTCACTGGTCGGAAATTACACTACTTCACTCGATATGGCGGGCTGTTCAATTACCCTGAGCATACTCGACGATGAACTGATACGCCTGTGGGATTCGCCTGTCCATACGGCTGCATTACGCTGGGGGTGCTAACTGCTCAGCCAACACATCGACAAGCGCACAAATTATCAACTGGCTGGTTTTAGCACCCGCATCAATGTGACCTCGGCTACGTTCTTCCAAAAATGAAGCGCGGCCTTTGGTAGCCAGCATATCGCGGGTGGACTCCATACCAGCAACAGCAACACGCTTGATATTTTCCAGAACATCGGGCAAGGCAACTGCATCATGAGCGGCGATTTGCAAATAATTTGCAGCAGGAATTAAAACATCAAGCATGGTTTTTTCCCCTGCGTTCGCCTTACCCCGCTGTTTAACAGCTTCAACACCCTGAACAAAAATGGCTGCAAAACTTTGCTGGTTTAAAACCTGCTCACGCGCGGCCTTACCCATCGCGACGAATAGCGTGCCAAACAAAGAACCCGATGCGCCACCCACAGCTGTCATTAAAATCATGCCGATTTTTTGCCAAGCGGCAGCCCAATCAAGCTGACCTAGTTCTTCACGTTGTGCAATAAGCGCCTGAATACCACGCTGCACATTAATAACATGATCGCCATCACCGATAGCCTGATCCAAAGCAGTCACTTCTTCAGCATTTGACTCTATGGTACGCGCTATGGCATCTATTAAATTAGGCAATAGTTCAGGAATAAATTTCATAGCGTTCCCCGATCAAGCATTAGCTAAAACATAAAAACTAATTGGATTGGCACTATCATTAGATACCACTATTTTTTTATATAGAGATCGGTAATCGTACCGGTAATCATCTCGGCGGCAAATCCAAAAGTTTCCGATAAGGTTGGATGTGGGTGTATGGACAAACTGATGTCTTCTGCATCGGCTCCCATTTCCAATGCGACGACTGCTTCAGCGATCAATTCGCCAGCATTAGGCCCGACCATGCCAGCACCAAGAATCCTGCCGGTTTCCTTATCGCATAACATCTTTGTCAAACCTTCCTTGCGCCCCATACTTAAAGAACGACCACTGGCTGCCCAAGGAAAAACAGCCTTGTCATACTCTATACCCTGTTGTTTCGCCTGATTTTCGGTGAGCCCCATCCAGGCGATTTCAGGATCGGTATAAGCAACCGAAGGAATGGTTAAAGCATCAAACCCGGCTTTATGTCCGGCAGCAACTTCAGCGGCAACCTTACCTTCGTGGACAGCTTTATGGGCAAGCATGGGATTACCAACGATGTCGCCAATAGCAAAAACATGAGGAATATTGGTACGTTGCTGCCTATCTACAGGAATAAAGCCTTGCTCATCAACATGAATACCCGCCTGCTCGGCAGCGATTTTTTTGCCATTAGGCCTGCGCCCCACAGCAACTAAAACCGCATCAAAAAATTCCGACTCAGGCGCGCCTTTGCCTTCAAAGAACACCTTCAAACCTTCGTCATGGGACTCAATCGAAGTAACCCGTGTTTCCAGCCAAATGTTCTTGTATTGCTTTTTAATGCGGCGGAATAACGGCGTTACCAGATCCTTATCACAGCCTGGAATGATCTGATCCATCAGTTCAACCACGCTGATTTCAGAACCGAAGGCATGATAAACCGTTGCCATTTCGAGACCGATAATACCACCACCAACAATCAACAGTTTTTTGGGAATCTCTTTTAATGCCAAAGCATCGGTAGAATCCCACAAGCGTGGGTCGTCATTAGGAAAAACCGGTATTTTCGCCGGCTGTGAGCCTGCTGCAATAATTGCCTGGTCGAAACGAACAGTTGTTATTCCCGATTCAGTTTGCACCGCAAGGGTGTTAGCTGAAGTAAACCGGCCTGTGCCTTGAATCAGGTTGATTTTGCGCTGTTTTACCAAACCCGCCAAGCCATCATTCAAAGCCTTGGTTACGCTTTCTTTCCACGCCAGTATTTTCCCTATATCGAGCACGGGCTTACCGAAACTGACACCGTGTTGTTCGATTTCATCGGCTTCATGAATAATATGCGCCGTGTGCAGCAAAGCCTTAGAGGGGATACAACCGACGTTGAGGCAAACGCCACCCAGCACGGGATAACGCTCAACCAACACCACCTGTTTACCTAAGTCGGCAGCACGGAATGCGGCCGTATAACCACCAGGGCCGCCGCCTAGTACCAAAACCTCTGCCTGTAGAACTGTATCATTCATTGTTATTATTCCTTAAATCTAAAGTAACAAACGGCGAATATCGCTCAGGTTTTGCTTAAGCAATGCCATAAAGCGCGCACCTTCTGCACCGTCAATGACGCGATGGTCATAAGTCAAATCCAGCGGCAACATCAACCGCGGTATAAATTCTTTACCATTCCATACCGGTTGCATTCTTGCCCGGGTAACGCCCAGTATGGCAACTTCCGGGGCGTTAACAATAGGCGTAAAAGCAGTGCCGCCGATACCGCCAAGACTGGAAATAGTGATACAACCGCCCTGCATATCGACCGGCAATAATTTACCTAAACGGGCTTTCTCACTTTTTTCTGCCAATTCTGTGGCTAATTGATTGATGCTTTTGTTGTTGACATTACGCAAAACCGGAACAACCAGACCATTCGGTGTATCAACGGCAATGCCAATATTGAAATATTTTTTCAGTATCAGGTTTTCACCATCACTGGATAAGGACGCATTAAAACTCGGAAACTGCTGCATAGCAGCAACCAAAGCTTTAATAATAAACATTAATCCGGTAACTTTTATTTCACCTTTGGCTTTTTCGCCATTTAGCGCATTACGGAAGGCTTCCATATCCGTGATATCCGCCTCGTCATGATAAGTTACCAACGGCAAGTTCAACCAAACCCGGGTAAGGTTCTGCCCGGTTAAGCGTTTAATTTTGCTGAGCTTAAGCACTTCGGTTTCCCCAAACGGCGAGAAATCCACTGCAGGTATACTGGGAATACCTGCTCCTGCAGCCGTAGCGACGACACCATCAGTCATGGCTTTTTTAACAAAGCTTTTCACGTCGTCTTTTAAAATTCGCCCCTTGCGACCACTTCCTGTCTTGATTTTACCAACATCAACACCCAGCTCACGGGCAAAAAGCCTTACTGATGGCGAAGCGTGAGCTTTGCCTGTAGCAGCGGTGCCAAGCTGTGTCTCTACGACAGGTGTTTCAGATTTAGCTGTAACAGGTGAAGGAACTTCAGGTTGTTTTTCTGCCAGAGGTTTATTAACCGGAGTTTCTACCAGGGCAGTTGTTTGCTCTACGACGGGTTCTTCCGATTTGCTAACAGCAGACGCTTCTGTTGCCAATACTGTCGCAATCAACGAGCCTTCGGACACTTTGTCACCCGGCTTGATAAATACCTGTTGTATTGTACCTGCAACGCTGGAAGGCAGCTCCATACTGGCTTTATCAGTCTCCAATGTAGCGACAGTCTGCTCAAGGACAACAGCATCGCCCGGTTGAATCAACACCTCGACAACGTCAATTTCCGCAACATTACCAACATCAGGAACTTTAATTTCAAACAAATTACTCATATTGATATCCTTCCGTCAGATTAACCAAGGGGCTTTTGCATCGGCATTTATGCCATATTTGGCAATCGCCACTTCAACTTTAGCCGCATCGAACTGACCAATATCTACCAAACTCTTCAGTGCAGCAACCGTTACATGGTAGCGATCAACTTCAAAAAATCCACGGAGCTTTTCACGGGTGTCCGAACGACCAAAACCATCTGTACCTAAAACCGTATAAGGTGCTGATATATAGGGGCGTATCTGTTCAGCAAAGGCGCGGGTATAGTCACTTGCGGCAATCACAGGGCCTACGGCTTTTGCTAAGCTTACCGTAACATGCGGCTGCTTGGGTGTCTCGGTAGGATGCAACCGGTTCCAGCGCTCACAATGCTGGCCATCCCTGGCCAGCTCGGTGAAACTTGGGCAACTCCATAAATCCGACTCCACACCCCAATCATTACGCAGCAGCTCTGCGGCAAACTCGACTTCACGAAAAATAACACCTGAACCGAGCAATTGCACTCTGGGCGCTTTGCTCTTGGCACCTGAACTGAAACGATACATACCTTTGAGTATGTCCAATTCTATGCCTTTGGGCATGGCAGGATGAGCGTAATTTTCATTCATGACAGTGATGTAATAAAAAATATCTTCCTGCTCCACATACATCCGACGCAACCCGTCCTGGATAATCACCGCCAGTTCATACGCATAGGTAGGATCGTATGAAACACAGTTAGGTACGGTCGCTGACATAATATGACTGTGCCCGTCTTCATGCTGAAGACCCTCACCATTCAACGTAGTCCTTCCCGCTGTACCACCCATCAGGAATCCGCGTGTGCGTTGGTCGGCAGCCGCCCAGATTAAATCGCCAACCCGCTGAAAACCAAACATGGAGTAATAAATAAAAAACGGTATCATCGGTACATTATGGGTTGAATAGGATGTGCCTGCAGCAATCCAGTCACATAAACCACCGGCTTCATTAATCCCTTCCTGCAATACCTGACCATGTTTGTCTTCCTTGTAGAACATCAATTGATCAGCATCTTGCGGTGTGTACAATTGCCCGACCTGAGACCAGATACCCAACTGCCGGAACATACCCTCCATGCCGAAAGTCCTGGATTCATCAGGCACAATAGGCACAACACGCTTACCTATGTTTTTATCTTTGGTCAAAATGTTAAGCAAGCGCACAAAAGCCATCGTCGTGGAAATTTCACGACCTTCGCCGCTAGCTTCAAGCAAGGCCTTGAAATCACTCAACACAGGCACATCCAGTGCGTAAGATTTGGCCCGTCTTTGCGGCAAGTGACCGCCCAATTCTGCGCGGCGCTGCTGCATATAGTTAAGCTCTTTTGAACCTTCAGGAAAGCTTAAATACGGCAAGTCATGCAATTGCTCATCCGTTACCGGTAATTCATAACGGTCACGAAAGTGGGTTAGCGATGTTTCGCTCATTTTTTTCTGTTGATGGGAGATATTTTGCGCCTCGCCCGATGAACCCATGCCATAGCCTTTAATGGTTTTAGCCAGAATCACCGTAGGCTGCCCCTTATGGTTTACTGCGGCCTGGAATGCTGCATAAACTTTGGCGGGATCATGACCGCCACGGTTCAGTTCCCAAATATCGCGATCAGACCAGTCGGCAACCATGGCTTTTAGAGCCGGCGTATTAAAGAAATGTTCGCGTACATACGCACCATCTTTAGCTTTAAAGGTTTGATAATCGCCATCGACGCAGGACATCATGCGGGCTGCCAACAAGCCTTCCTTGTCGCGGGCCAGCAACGTATCCCAGCGTTGCCCCCAAACCAGTTTAATGACATTCCAGCCGGCCCCACGAAACTCACTTTCGAGTTCCTGGATAATTTTACCGTTACCGCGCACCGGCCCATCCAGGCGTTGCAAATTACAATTGACAACAAAAATCAGATTATCCAGCTTTTCCCTGCCAGCCATACCGATAGCGCCCAAAGATTCAGGTTCATCCGTTTCACCATCACCGAGGAAACTCCAGACTTTTCGTTCTGAGGTATCGGCAAAGCCGCGATCCTGCAGATAACGCATGAACCGAGCCTGATAAATCGCCATAATCGGCCCCAGCCCCATGGATACTGTCGGAAACTGCCAGAAATCCTGCATCAACCAGGGATGTGGATACGATGACAGGCCATTGCCATTAACCTCCTGACGAAAGTTATCCATTTGCTCCAGTGACAGCCGTCCCAGCAAAAATGCCCGGGCATAGTCACCTGGCGTCAAATGGCCTTGGGTATAAATCAGATCGCCACCATGCTGCTCTGATGCCGCATGCCAAAAGTGATTATAGCCGACATCATAGAGGGTCGCAGCCGAAGCAAAGCTGGCAATATGACCACCTACATTCGTATGTTTATTCGCCCTTAATACCATCATCATCGCATTCCAGCGCACATAAGAACGAATTCTCTGCTCTATCGTGGTATCACCTGGAAACTGTGCCTGACCTGCCACAGGAATAGTATTGAGATAAGCGGTATTGGCGCTAAAAGGAATGTCAAACCCGGAATGCCGGGTTACTGCAACCAGTTGCTCAATCAGAAAGTGCGCGCGTTCACTACCGTCCTGTTCTAGTACGGCTTGCAGGGCTTCAATCCATTCCCTGGTCTCGGCCGGGTCAATATCATTCTGCCCGGTAATTTCTGAAAGTAAGCTATTATTCATTATGTGATCCTGTTAACACGGTGTGGATGGCTTCAAATATTATTACTTGGAATACAGGTAGGTCGTTTGACCCGGTGTTTAATCAGTTTGCAAGATAGCCTGAAAAACGGCATTGGCGGAAAAGTCAGAATATTGGGATATATAGTATATACAAAGGGAGGGAGACAATGCACCAGTTTTAGTACAGCAGAGAAGCATAACTGAACTCATTCAAAAAGAGCTTTCGTTTCTTTTTGCGTAGCGTAAGCGCCTTCGGTCCTCATCAAAGCTGTCATTTTGAATTCCGGCAAAGGTGGGCTGAAATAATAACCCTGAATAATGTCGCAACCTCTCTGACTTAAAAACAACAATTGCTGTTCTGTCTCCACACCTTCAGCTACTATTTTTTGTCCCAAGGCATGCCCCATATTGATAATAGCCGAGGCAATCCTTGCATTTTTGGATTGTAAATTCGATCCCTTGACAAAAGACTGGTCAATTTTCAGGACATCAATGGGAAAATTTTTCAGGTATGACAATGACGAGTAACCCGTGCCAAAATCATCAAGAACGATAGTTACGCCCATGTTTTTTAATCTCTTCAACTGCAATTCAATTTGTTTGGTATCACCGATCAACATCGATTCGGTAATTTCCAGCTCCAGATGCTTTGAAGGCAAACCCGAGTCCTTAAGTGCGTCTTCTACACTTTTCAGGAAGTTATTGTCGTTAAACTGCCGTGCGGAGACATTAACCGAAACCTGTTTTAAGGGCAGTCCCTCGTCCATCCATCTTTTTAGCTGCAAACAAGAGGTCCGCAAAATCCATTTGCCGATCTCGATAATTAGCCCCGTTTCTTCCGCCATAGGAATAAAATTATCAGGCGGTATCATTTTTTGCTGTCCAGTCGGCCCATGAAACCAGCGTACTAAAACCTCAGCCCCGCATAACTCCCTGGTATTGGCTTTGTATTGCGGCTGGTAGTACAGTTGCAACTCATTTTTTTCAATTGCCTTGCGTAAGTTCATCTCCAGCATCAGCCTGTCTTGTGAAACAGAGGTATCATCTTTTTTGAAAAACTGATAATTGCTGTGTCCCTGCTTCTTCGCCTCATACATTGAGATATCAGCATTTTTTAACAATACTTCAGCCGATCTTCCATCTTCAGGATAAATCGTAATGCCAATGCTTGCACCAACAAACACTTCCCTGCGCTGGATATGAAATACTTCCGACAATTTCTGGATAATCTTTTCTGCAACCATTGAAGCGGAATATACCGCTTGCTCATGGGTGGCTTCATTAAACATCAATAAGGCAAATTCATCACCGCTCAATCGTGCAACAGTATCTTCACCTCCCACCACTGAAACCAGTCTTGCTGCAGTTTGTTTCAGCAGCTCATCGCCGGCATCATGGCCCAGTGAGTCATTAATGCCCTTAAAGCGGTCAAGGTCTACAAAAAAGATGATTGCATGCAAGTTATTCGGCACCAGACCCGACAAAAACTGGCTCAGCCGGTAAAAAAACATGGACCGATTAACCAAACCGGTCAGATCATCATAATGAGCAATCTGCATCATGCGCTTTTCAGATTGTTTCTGCTGGGTAATATCGATGACACTGGCAAAATACATAACCTGCTGATTTTCTTTTTTTATCTCGGTTATATCAAGTCTTATTGGAAAAATACTGCCGTTCTTGCGCCGGCATATCAACTCACCAAACCAGAATTTTTCATCCTTGCGCTTAAAAAAATCGGCATAAGCGGGACCTTGCTCGGTACCGTCTTCACTAAGGATGACATAGGATAAATGCTTGCCTTCCAGCTCATTCATGGAATGTCCGGTAATTACAGAAAAAGCATTGTTAACTGCACTGATCCTGAAGCCTTCATCCAAGAATAAAAGACTTAGATGGCTCATTTGAAAACCGTAAGAAACCAGCTCCAGTTTGGACATTTCCTTTTCTTCATAATCGACAAAGCGACCGGTTAAAATGAGCTTTAGCTTGTTTTTATGAGAATCAAATATAGGTGTCCTAACAATTTCAAGGGTCTTGTCCGGTTTATTCAAATAAGAAATTGCTCTGGTTTCCTTTACCTGCTCTCTCAAATACCAGGCACTTTTATCCTGGATAACACTTAGCTTTAATGCACGGACATTGCTATTCGGATATTGGGCAAGTTCAATGTCTGTTTTACCTATATAGCCAGTACCCTGTAAATTAAAAATTTCCAGATAGCTTTGGCTGGCCCGCAACCAACGTCCATCCTTATCTTTCAAGCAAAGAAAATCAGGGATATGTTCGAGTATATTTTGATCGTTAATTTGAAACGACTGAGGGGGGGGGCTGGGTGGAACATGATTTTGCAATTGCACCTGGGTGTTTTTCTGCGCCTCAATATTTTTCTGTTCCCAGTAATCGCCTATTGCGAAAAGAAAAATAAGCACTCCATTCACTACCAGCAAATAATTTTCGTAATCCGGCTTAAGAAAAAAACGAGTCGCAATCAAGTACAAAAAATTTGCACTTGCAAGTAAAACCAGACCAATAAGTATTTTATATTTCATAAACCTTGGAGCTACTTGAAATTACGGCGTATTCTGGAAAAGAGATTGGTAACTGACATTTTTACCCGAAGAGTAAAGCTTGATCGATAATCTTAGAAAAGCGTGTTTTATCCTTGTATGGATTGAGTATAAGCAATAAATGGACGGCTTACAAAACCAAATAGCCGATCATATTGATAAAACAGCCACTCATTCAAAATCAAGGCCATCAACTCGCTGGAACCCTCTGGGCAAAGCCAGACCTCTTTTGCCGCGACTACCCGAATATTGCGCTATATCGGCAGTTTTAAGCGTTAAAAAGCGCTTTCCAGACAATATCTTAAGCTGACTATTACCTGCGATTGCCAACACGGCAACCACTCCATCTTTGCCATTAGCTAGATCAGATGCAGGTATCTGTATCAGCTTGTTACCTTTGCCTTTTGCCAAGGCAGGCAGCTCATCCACAGGAAAAACCAGTAACCTGCCTTGCAAGGTCGCCACGACAAGCAGGTCAGATTCGTTGTGAATAGCTGCTGGTTTCAATACATTTGCACCTACAGGCAGAGTTAACATCAATTTGCCAGCCTTGTTTTTACTCAGCAACTCTTTCAATTGAACTCTAAAACCATAGCCTGAATTACTGGCCAACACATACCAGTCATCTGGATTTCCCGCCAATAAGTGCATAAATAGCGCGCCTGCCGGAGGGTTCAAACGTCCGGTCAAGGGTTCGCCCTGAGTTCTGGCCGAGGATAAATCATGCGACGATGTGCTGTACGCGCGACCGGTAGAATCAAGAACATAAACCGGCTGGGTCGATCTGCATTTTACCGCATCAAGGAAGCCATCCCCGGATCGATAACTAAGGCTTAGTACATCTATGTCATGACCTTTTGCTGCTCGTATCCAGCCCTTTTCCGACAGGATAACCGTTAATGGCTCATTGCTAATCAACGCTGTTGTTTGCAGCGCTTGCGCCGCCTCTCTTGCAACAATCGGGGAGCGACGGTCGTCGCCGTATTTTTCGGCATCATTTTCGATTTCTTTTCTGATCAGACGGTTTAGCAAGCGCGGTGAACCCAGAACTTTTTCCAAGTCTGCGCGTTCCTGTTTCAACTCGTCCTGTTCGCCACGGATTTTCATCTCCTCGAGCTTGGCCAGATACCTTAACTTCAGTTCGAGTATCGCTTCTGCCTGAATATCGGTAATACCGAAGCGTGCCATCAGCACAGGCTTGGGATGGTCTTCGGTGCGAATAATCGCGATAACCTCGTCAATATTCAGATAGGCAATCAACAAGCCATCCAGAATATGCAGGCGCGCCAGCACTTTATCCAGTCGATATTGCAGGCGTCGCCTGACTGTTTCGGTACGGAATGCCAGCCATTCAACCAGGATTTCCCTGAGGCTTTTAACCTTGGGCCGACCATCCATGCCTATCATGTTCATGTTGACGCGATAGCTTTTTTCGAGATCGGTGGTCGCAAAAAGATGCGACATCACTTCATCCACATCAATGCGTTTTGACTTTGGAATAACCAATAAACGCGTCGGATTTTCATGATCGGACTCGTCCCGCAAATCTTCAATCATCGGCAGCTTTTTTGCCAACATTTGTGCAGCTATCTGCTCCATCAACTTGGCACCCGACACTTGGTACGGCAATGCGGTAATGACGATATTACCGTCTTCCTGTTCATAGATAGCGCGCATTTTGATTGAGCCACCACCACTGATATACATTTTTTGGATATCATCACGGGAAGTAACAATTTCAGCATCAGTCGGATAATCCGGGCCTTTGATATGGCTAAAAACAGTTTCCAAAGGACTGTCAGGATCATCCAGCAACTGGATACAGGCTCCTGCAACTTCCCTGAGATTGTGCGGCGGTATATCGGTCGCCATGCCCACGGCTATGCCCATCGTACCGTTCAGCAACACATTCGGCAATCTGGCGGGTAATAACACCGGCTCTTTCATCGTACCGTCAAAATTATCGGACCATGCAACTGTACCTTGTCCCAACTCGGATAACAAAGTTTGGGCATAGGCTGTCAGGCGTGATTCGGTATAACGCATCGCCGCGAACGACTTGGGATCGTCAGGAGAACCCCAGTTGCCCTGCCCGTCAATTAACGGATACCGATAAGAGAAGTCCTGGGCCATCAATACCATCGCCTCATAACAAGCGGAATCGCCGTGCGGATGATATTTACCCAGCACATCACCGACTGTTCTGGCCGATTTTTTATACTTGGCCAATGCCGTCAAGCCGAGTTCGGACATCGCATAAACAATACGCCGTTGCACTGGTTTTAAGCCATCGGCAATATGCGGCAAGGCCCTGTCGAGAATTACATACATGGAATAATCCAGGTAGGCTTTCTCGGCAAAATCCTTAAGCGGTTGTTGCTCGTAATTTTCCTGCAAGACCACTTTAGAACCCATTTTCCGGCACATCGACATGCAGTGAACGTATCTTCTCCAGACTTTCCTGACGCAATTTCTTGCGCATTTCAGCCGCTGCGTACAGCTGCTTCTCCATTTCGGATTCTAGCTGTAACTTGGGCACAGCAACGGCTTTGCCGTCATCATCAACCGCAACCATCGTAAAATAACAGGATGTCGTATGCCGTTTTTCATGGGTCCGCAAATTTTCGGCAAATACCTTCACACCCACTTCCATTGATGAACGTCCGACATAATTAACATGCGCATAAAAACTGACCAATTCGCCGACATTGACATTCTGCTTAAAAAAAACCTGATCCAGTGCCGCTGTCACCACGTAGTTTTTGCAATATTTCGCAGCACAGGCATAAGCCACCTGATCCAGTAATTTCAATAAAGAACCACCATGCACATTACCGGAAAAATTGGCCATATCCGGTGTCATCAATACTGTCATTGTTAAAGATTTTTCTTGTTTATTCATTAGTCGTTTATAAGCAAATGGGGTCAGCCAGACAGGCAATTTAACCCTGCAAATCAGGCATCGTCGGTAGCAAAGGTATTCAGCTTTTAGTTTGAAATTATTTTTATAATCAGGAATATAGTCGTCCGAAAATGACATTTTACGGATTGTCCGGGCGCTTGATCAGGCAATCAGGAGATTTTGTACTGTAATAATAGTGAAACATAAACTTGGTGTTAGTTTAGCACACGCATAAAAAAATGCCTGCTGCTTCTGTCAGCTGACAAATAACAAAACGAATAATATTTGCCTGACTTTATGGTAATATTGCCTGAGTTTTTTATGCCCCGATAGCTCAGCAGGATAGAGCGGTCCCCTCCTAAGGGACAGGTCAGCGGTTCGAATCCGCTTCGGGTCACCAAAAAACCAGCGACTAAACAGCTTAATTTGCCTGGTAGCAGCTCATATCAAGCCCGGTTAAGCTCTTAACCTGTTTGCGCTCTCTATAAGAGTACCTATCATCGCGCCTTCCACTACCACTTGATTTGTGCACAAGGTATCCTGAATCTTCTCAACCGGGACTCCACAGACAGACAAACCCCTTGCAATAATAGCACGCCACCATGACCATGACTGTGTCCAGGAATACCCAGCGTCCCGAGATGCCATTAACGTAGACGAACACGGCATTTAAGCCTCAACAAAAGTATGGCGCTCAGGAATCGCTAAAACCGCACGTGGATTAAGTGTGATGCTTTTATGCCAAGCACTTGTTAATCTTCATTAACGATAATTTTATTCAACCCGGATAAAATCGCTGGATTAGCCGCCCCTATCTCCACAGGAGTGGATAATCTTAAAATAATTCATGTAGTTAAACACTTCATACGACTGTTGCCCCTAAATTTTTCTCTACTACCGACAAAAAGCCTTCCTAAACAATTCAGTATCAACACTTCAAACCACTAGATTCTGGTGGTATATTGGCGCGACAATAAAATGCGCTGCAAAGCCCATACCTAACCAGGAGAGTTCTATAATGAATAATGAAGGCGTCGATAAGTCTAAGCGCCAGTTTTTAACCTCGGCCCTAACCGTGGTTGGCGCAGTTGGCACAGGTTATTTAGCTGTTCCCTTTCTTGCTCAAATGCAGCCAAGCGTCAAAGCCATGGCAGCGGGTGCACCCGTAGAAGTGGACATCAGCAAGATGGAACCCGGACAATTGATCAGGGTTGCATGGCGTGGCAAACCGGTATGGATTCTGAACAGAACACCTGAAGTCCTGGAAACCTTAAAAACGCTGGACAACCAACTTAGAGATCCGCTCTCTCTGGAATCCAGCCAACCTGAATCCAGCAAAAACCCTATCCGTTCGATAAAACCCGAGATTTTTGTTGCCGTAGGTTTATGCACCCATTTAGGTTGCTCTCCTACCTTCCGTCCTGAAATAGCGCCACATGATCTTGGCGAAAACTGGAAAGGCGGTTTTTTCTGCCCTTGTCATGGCTCCTGGTTTGACTTGGCGGGCCGCGTTTATCGCGGTGTACCTGCCCCAACCAATCTGGAAATCCCACCTTATCGCTATATTACGGACACCCAGCTTATCGTTGGCGAAGCCCCAGAGGAGAAAGCAGCATGAAAGTAAGTCGTCTCGCTCAATGTGGTAACTGGTTTTTAGATCGTTTTCCACTGACTAAGCTCTGGAACGAACACATGGCGCATTATTACGCGCCGAAAAACTTCAACTTTTTCTACTTCTTTGGCTCGTTAGCCTTACTGGTTTTAGTTATCCAGATTATCACTGGTATTTTGTTAACCATGAACTACAAACCGGACGCCAAGCTGGCGTTCGACTCTGTAGAATACATCATGCGCGATGTTAATTGGGGCTGGCTGGTGCGTTACATGCACTCTACCGGTGCTTCGGCATTTTTTATCGTCATTTATCTGCACATGTTCAGAGGCCTGTTGTACGGATCGTTCAAGCACCCGCGCGAACTTATCTGGATCTTCGGCATGTTGTTGTTTGTTGCCTTGATGGCGGAAGCATTTATGGGGTACTTGTTGCCTTGGGGACAAATGTCCTATTGGGGAGCACAGGTTATTATCTCCCTGTTTAGTGCCATCCCTGTTATCGGCGATGATCTGTCGCTGTGGCTCAGAGGCGACTATGTAGTTTCTGACGCAACCTTGAACAGGTTCTTCGCGTTTCATGTTATTGCTGTACCGCTGGCATTGGTATTACTGGTTTTCCTACATATCGTGGCATTGCACGAAGTAGGCTCCAACAACCCTGACGGTATCGACATAAAGAAAAACAAGGATGCTAACGGTATTCCTTTGGACGGTGTTCCTTTCCATCCCTATTACACGGTCAAAGACATCGTCGGTGTAGCGGTATTTTTACTGTTTTTTTCTACCGTGATTTTTTACATGCCGGAAATGGGTGGCTACTTTCTTGAACATGCCAACTTTATCCCTGCCGATCCAATGAAAACACCCGAACATATTGCACCGGTCTGGTATTTCACGCCTTTCTATGCCATTTTAAGAGCAATTCCAGATAAGTTTGCCGGTGTTATTGCCATGGGCGGTGCTATTGTCGTGCTGTTTTTGCTCCCTTGGCTGGATCGCAGCCCGGTCAAATCGATCCGTTATCGCGGCGGCATTTACAAAAAAGCATTGGCATTGTTTGTCGTCAGCTTCCTGGTACTGGGATACCTGGGTACGCAACCTGCAACGCCTACAGCTACGACATTCGCGCGTATTTTTACAGCAGTTTACTTCGGCTTCTTCCTGTTAATGCCAATTTACACACGCTGGGAAAAAACCAAGCCGTTACCTGAACGCTTGACTGAACAGCCTTCACTCGAAGACCACATTCCTGCGCTGATAGGAATATTTGAAGAAATCACCGTAAAAGAGCCCATAAAAACACAGAACGGTACCATACTTCTCAGCAGAAGACCCAATTCTGCGGGATTACTTAACGTTATCATTCGGTTAGCAAAAAAATTAAAAGAGAGCCTCGATTGATATGAAGATTAATACAAAACAGCTTCTAACCCTATTGTTAGCCCTGACCCTGTCTTTTGGTGTATGCGCTTCGGAAACGGCATCGCTCCAGGAAGCAGATATCGATCTGACTAACCATCTTTCCCTGCAACGCGGAGCTAAACATTTTGTAACTTATTGCCTTGGTTGTCATTCAGTCAAATATATCCGTTACTTGCGTATAGCGCTTGACCTTAATATTGATCAAAAGAAAGTGTTAAAGGATATTGCGCCGGAAGGTGCAAATATCTATGACCAAATGCATAGCGCGATGAACAAGCACGATGCAGAAAAATGGTTCGGCGTCCAACCGCCTGACTTGTCGCTTATTGCCCGTTCGCGTGGCGCAGATTGGCTGTACAGCTATTTAAAAGGCTTCTATGTTGATAAAAGCAAACCGCTTGGCGTAAATAACACTATCTTCGAAGATGTCGGTATGCCCAACGTACTTTGGCAACTGCAAGGACAACAAAAACCGGTCTATAAAAAAGTTGACGGCAAACAAGTCATCGAAAAGCTGGTTATTGAAGAACCCGGCACATTAACGCCACAAGAGTATGATGCAATGGTGAATGACTTGGTTAATTTCCTGGTTTATGTAGGCGAGCCCGTCCAACAGGAAAGACAACGACTGGGCAAATATGTCATATTTTTCCTGATTATGTTCTTCGCTTTAGCCTACCTGCTTAAGAAAGAATATTGGCGCGACGTACATTAATTGTAAATGACTGGACATGTTAACAATGACTGGAATTTGAAACAGCCGTTGTTTTCATGTCCCTGAATACCTCAAGAAAAATAGCTATAGGCTAACCGAGCATTGATTGGATCGGCATTCATGGAAGGGCACGCGCGCTGTCGCTGCACCAAGTCTACAATACCGGCGACACTCGATAGATAAAACAATTTTTAACCTGCTTTTAATTGGATTTGCCTGGAATAGTTCCACGTTACTATGTTGGTAACTCACATCCTTACACTGGCATACCGTAATTACACGACTGTTGCTGTAAGAAAAACCTGAAAAGCAGCCCTCCTCTAAATACCCCCCTCGCATTAATTTTCCGACTCAAGGCAGCCCTAAAAAGACACACACGAGCGCCCGCTGAGACGAAGCACCGACTCCTGGCGGAACCGGGTCTTGTAAGCATTGATGATAGAAGCAACTTCGGCCTCGGTGGCTGTGCTTTCGGGATGTACCAGCATCAGCGCATAGGACTCTTCCCGAACCAGTGTTCCAATTCCAGCTTCCCATTGCCCAGTGACCGGCCAAAACGACAGACCATCACGAAATCGTGGCGTGGCTTCGGTATCGATGAACCTTCTCCAGTCATCAGCCGATACCGATCCCGATGGGGTTGCCGTACCGAAATACAACGTATCTATAGCCATGGCCATTTGTCCGACAGGGCAACTAAACTGCGACTGAGCCGTGCAAGCCGAAAGCACAGATGTGAGTATCACCGCAACTAGGGAATAGAAAGTATGCATGAGTAAACTTGTAAACGACTTTTAGTGTTAGGGTAACAACGCCATACACTGAGCTTTAGTGAAGCTCCCGAATCTTGAAAAAACCAAAGCCAAACCATTCACCGTAAAGTTAAGCCCATAGAATAGGAGCATGGTTTCATGTGTGAGATCAGACAGTTATATTGCCCTGAAACTGCGGCATGAAAGGTATGTCTGTGCTACCCATATCAAGCCCCATTTGTGAAAGCAGTGTAGTGACTTGGCCGCGATGATGCGTTTGGTGATTAAACATCTGAGTAACCAAAACCCATTTTGGGACTGTACGGAACTTGCCATCAACCTTGCTTTGATAGGTAAGAGATTCTGCAAGCCAGCTTTCGGTTAACGATGCAGACCAGCCAATAATGCGTGCATCAAGATTCTTGCGATTTTCATGCAGCACCGAAAAACTGGAGAAAAGCTCTTTATTTAACTCAGGAACTACTTCAGGGTCTCCCGTAAAACGGGACATAAAAGCGAGATCACCGTAAGTAATGTGGTTAAGAGTCAGATAGATGGACTTAAAAAAGGCTCCGCGATCTTTTTTTAGTTCATCTTCTGACAGAGATGCGCATAAAGAATACAGGCGATCGTTCATCCATTCATTATATTCGGCCATTACGCTGTAATGAGCGTTATTAATCATTGGCTACTCTACTATTCATGCGCCGCTAACGAAATGTATAAGCTATTTCCAACCCGCTTTAGCATCACATTCTTTTTCTTCTTTGGGGTGCGATTTTTCCCACTGGGTAATGGAACGTGTTTCGTTATCATCCATTTGATTATTCATGCATTCGCAATAATTCTTTACCACTTCTGTCGATTGACCTTCATCCTTGTTATCCAGCATGCATTCGGCAATCCATTTTGTATCATCAGCATTGGCATAAGCTAAGCCGGATAAAGTATTAGCCAGGATAAATAAAATAAAAGCACCTGTTTTTGCTCTCATAATGCGACTCCAGATGTAAGTTTAAACACGCCCAATCAAACCGATTTATGGCTGGTTTGCAGCTCTGTCAAGGCATGAACGATTTTGGCAACAGCAAGGCCGACCAACCCATAAACCAAAGCAGCACCCAGATAAGATGGATAATACTTGGCTACACGCAGACTGTAGTCGATTAGGGACAAATCGCCGAAACGACCGGAAAACAAATAGAAACTGCCGTTTGAAATAGCGAATGCCAGCGATGTCGAAAGCGCCACCATGCCCAATGACAGGGCCAGTGCAGTGCTATTGAATGACTTAAATCCAGAGCAATAACGACCTGCAAGCCACATCACCCAGTAGGTAGGGATAAGGAAAACATAGGCGGGTGAAACACACCAGTCGCTGGTACCATTTTTAATGGCAACATAATCGATCAAGGCAGCCAACGCTAACAAGAAAACCGGAAGCGCATTTTTACGGTAAAAACCGGCAAAGAAGAAAACCGCCAGCGACGCATCGGGAAGATGCAGAACATCGCCAAAGTGATGAAAACGGGTTAGCACCATCAATGCGATCAGTGGAACAGGCAAGTATTCAGCTTTTAGCCAAGGTTTTATATTCATAGTATGTGCTCTCCAAAATGGGTAAAGTGGGTATTGTTATTAATTCGCTCGTTCCAGCATGGGACAATGCCATTAAGTTAAGAAAATCTGCGTTATTCCGGCATATCCTCTGGGTATGGGATTGCCGAAATCCAGGGATGTGTTCGTAGTTTGCCATCCGTTGCCTCTGGATCTCGGCAATCCCTTTATGCCCCCGAAGATACGCCAAGATTATGGGCCATGTTTAACTTAACAGCATTGATACCCAAACTTAGTAACGAACGATGGGCATTATTTAATTATTGTAATGAATCGAAATAAAGAAATTCCTGCCCGCTGTATTGTAAGTATTAACCGTCTGGTAATTTTTATCCAGCAAATTAGCAAGCTTAGCGCTTAACATCCAGTTTTTATTCAGGTGATAGGCCGTTCGTAAATCAACCGTAACAAAACCTGCCACTTCTGTTGTGTTTTGTGCATTATCAAAGCGGTTACCTTGAGCCAGCACGTTAGCGCCCAGATCAACCGTACCGAATGATCTAGACACATCAAATGACAGCGTTTTATCAGCGCGCCGCGGCAGGCGCAAGTTAGTTTCCCGATTTTGCGGATTTAACAAATTCATGCCCAGTTTACCGTTCCAGCCCAGCAATTGCGTGCCTATTTCTGTTTCAATACCATCAATTTGTGCTTTACCGATATTTTGTGCACTAAAATTGAAATTGGCATCGGGTACCGGCGTAATTAAATTATCAATATTGGTATGATAGGCCCGGACTTGCCATTGCCCCCAATTATGGTTACCGGCAACACCTGTTTCGAACGAAGTCGATTCTTCCGGTTTCAGGTTAGCGTTGCCGTAATCGGGATAGTATAAATCATTAAACGACGGCGCTTTAAATGCGTTACCAAAATTTGCCAGCAAGCTAATGCCGTGATCCCAGTTATAGCGCCAACCAATATTGCCGGTTACATAATTACCGAAGGCCTGGTTGTTGTCCCAGCGTATCGAAGCATTTACGAAATGATCTTGCCATAACTGGCTGTGTATTTCGGTGAATACACCAGCGTCATAACGGGATTTTTCATTATAATCAACTGAGCTGTCCACTTCATCCAGACGATAATCGGCACCCGTTGTCAATTTATGGTTATCGGACAAGATAACATCATTGAGCCAACTGGCATTCCAGCGCGTGCTGTTAAAGCGGCTATCAAATATATTACCGGGTGAGAAAAAATTACTCCCGTCATCCCGGCTTTGCCCTAAACGTAGCGTGGAACGCCAGTTATCAACAATGTCCATACTTCCTGACAGGCCGACAACCTGATTTACAAATTCAGTTTGATTACCGCCAAAATTCGCGTCAAATTCAGTTTTACCTTCCGTGCGCATAAAAAATGCTTCAATTTCAGCGTTATTATCAAAGCGATGCCCGACTCGTGCATTTAATGCCGTGTTTTCATAACCATCCCTGTCAGGTTGGCTAAAACCGAATGGTCCCGGAATGGGTCGGCGGGCATTAAAACCTTCGCTGCCGATAGATGATACGCCCAGGTTGTACCAGTTATTCTGCAACTTGCCGCTGACCGTCCCCGCCACACGGTAGGTATCAAAAGAACCACCTCCGGTATCAAGCGTTACGCTGGGCTTTTGCTCATGAACTCCTTTTCGGGTAAATATCTGGATAACACCGCCTATCGCTTCTGAACCGTACAAACTGGATTGAGGGCCACGAATAATTTCCACACGCTCGACCTGATCGATAGGAACAAATTCAAACGGTGAAGTACCTGCGGTAACAGAACCATATTTAATGCCGTCAACCAGCACCAGTACATGATCGGAATTAGTACCGCGCATAAAAACGCTGGAGAGCTGCCCGTAACCACCTTGCTGGGTAATATCAACGCCAACTGAGCCTCTTAACAGTTCGGGCAAGGTCTTGACCTGAAGGCGCTCAATATCGGCTCGGGTATAGACAGTGGCCGCAGCCGACAACTGGTTTTTGGCGACTTCTGTCCTGGTTGCTGTAACAACCATATCGGGAAGCATTGTTGAATTGATTTGATTTTCCTGGGCTTGAGACTGGACACTAATACCCGCAAGCAATAGTGAGCCAAAAAATAATTTTTGCATGATTGTCCTCTGCGCCGCCCGCGCATAGTGATTAAGTAACTACAGCGGAGGACAAAAGACAAAAAAGACGGAGTATGCGAAGTGCACTGTCTTTTCGTAGACAGCCCTCCGCTGTACCGAATATTACTTCCGGGCCGGTCTCCGGGCTTATAAGTGGCATGAACCTGAACTGTCACCTTCCCATGCAAAAAACACAGTGGCGTATTGACAGCCCTTTACTTATATACCGTTGCGGGGGCAGCGTCGGAATTGGCGTTAATACTCACAAAGACAATGCTTTGTTCATTAAAAACCTTACCGACTTCCCGTTTAACCATTAGGCGTGAACCTTCTGGAACCTGAAAGCAGGCTGCAATTATAGGAGGTTATTGAGATAAAGCAATGGGGCCGCGGCCCATTCGCAGATATATCAAATTTTACAGGCTCTAACGTTAATCCTTACCAGGCTAAAGCGACTAAACAATCCATAGCCCTCCCGCCGCCAAACCTGTTGTATCAATGCTGGTAGCAGAGACACCCACGAATTGCAGTAAAGTATCGTTAATGCCGTTATCCTGGAAAACATAGGTGCTGCCGCTGGCTGTGAAAGCAACAGTACTGCCTGTTGCGGTCATGTTGTTTTGCAGATAGCTGTACACATTGGTTAAATTGCTTGCAGTAAGAGCGAATGGTGTCGTGTAGCTATCTATATCATCGAAGCTGATGAAACCGTTAGCTATACTGTGGCTACGAATAATCCCTGAATCAACGCCATCAACAGCCGAGACATTATCAGCAACGATAAAGTTTTCAAGATCAAGCATATCGACACCCGCAGTGGACGCAGTCCCATTACCCAGCTTGAAACCGTTCACTACATCAAAACTGCTCACCAGACTGTCGCCTGCTGTTATTCGCAAAGTATCGGTAGCGCCAGCCGTTTCAGTTAATGTGTAAGTATCCTTGCCGATGCCACCAATGAAAATATCATCACCTTCACCGCCATTCAATGCATCATTGCCCGCACCGCCGTCAAGAATGTCGTTACCAGTAGTGCCATTGAGGGTGTCGACACCCTCACCGCCCAACAGCAGGTCATCGCCGGCTTCACCGTTGATGTTATCGTTGCCGTCACCGCCGCTGAGCGTGTCGTTACCGGCACGTCCGTACAAGGTATCATTACCGCCGTTGCCGTTGATGGCGTCATCAGTGGCATAACCTATCAGATTGTCGACACCAGCCGTCCCTTCCAGCAACATCGGCTTGATGGTTGCCAGGTCCCAGATGGTGCCGTCAGCGAATTTGATTTGCTCAAGCGCATAACCGGAGAAGCCGTCGGTATTCAGATAGTTTGAAACCGTGAGTTTATCGGTAGTCCCGGCAATTATCAGCACCAGGCTGTCACCGGAACGACTCAGCAGGATGTCTGACGGGGCAATGTCGGCGGCGAATTCAACGGCGTCGGTTTTGCCGCTGCCGGTGTCGTAGTTGTTGATGGTGTCCTGGCCTGAGCCTCTGCCGAAGCGGTAGGTATCTGAGTCTGCGCCTCCATTCAAAGAATCATTACCAACACCGCCGTCAAGAATGTCCGCGCCGGTACTGCCATTAAGTGAGTCAATACCGTCGCCGCCCAACAACAGGTCATCGCCCGTTTCGCCATTGACGTTGTCATTCCCGTCACCGCCGCTGAGCGTATCGCTCCCTGCACGTCCGTACAAGGTATCATTGCTGCCGTAGCCATTGATCGTGTCATCGGTGGCATAGCCGATCAAACTGTCGATACCGGCGGTGCCTTCCAGCAACATCGGTTTGATGGCCGCCAAGTCCCAGACGGTGCCGTCGGCAAACTTGATTTGTTCCAGCACATAGCTGGAGAAGCCATCGTTAGACAGATAGCTCGAAACCGTGAGTTTATCGGTAGTCCCGGCAATAGCCAGCACCAGGTTGTCACCGGAACGGCTCAGCAGAATGTCTGACGGGGCAATGTCGGCGGCGAATTCAACGACGTCGGTTTTGCCGCTACTGGCGTCGTAGTTGTTGATGGTGTCCTGGCCTGAGCCTCTGCCGAAGCGGTAGGTATCTGAGTCTGCGCCTCCATTCAAAGAATCATTACCGACACCGCCGTCAAGAATGTCAGCGCCGGTACTGCCGTTAAGTGCGTCAACACCGTCGCCGCCCAACAACAGGTCATCGCCCGTTTCGCCATTGACGTTGTCATTCCCGTCACCGCCGCTGAGCGTATCGCTCCCTGCACGTCCGTACAAGGTATCATTGCTGCCGTAGCCATTGATCGTGTCATCGGTGGCATAGCCGATCAAACTGTCGATACCGGCGGTGCCTTCCAGCAACATCGGTTTGATGGCCGCCAAGTCCCAGACGGTGCCGTCGGCAAACTTGATTTGTTCCAGCACATAGCTGGAGAAGCCATCGTTAGACAGATAGCTCGAAACCGTGAGTTTATCGGTAGTCCCGGCAATAGCCAGCACCAGGTTGTCACCGGAACGGCTCAGCAGAATGTCTGACGGGGCAATGTCGGCGGCGAATTCAACGGCGTCGGTTTTGCCGCTGCCGGTGTCGTAATTGTTGATGGTGTCTTGCCCTGAGCCTCTACCAAACAGGTAAGTATCCGAACCCGTCCCCCCGTTCAGGGCATCATTCCCGTTGCCACCATCCAGCCTGTCATTACCGGCATCGCCAGAAAGCGTATCGTTACCATCGCCGCCGCCCAGAACATCATTACCGTTGCCGCCATAGAGAATATCCACGCCAATACCGCCATCCAGCAGGTCATCACCATCCTCACCATAAACGGTATCGTTGTCCGCTCCGCCGCTGAGTGTGTCGTTACCCGCGCGACCCAATAATGTGTCGTTACCGGCAAGACCCTCCAGGCTGTCCGCTGTCGCATATCCGTAGAGCGTATCGGTAGCGTTTGTGCCTATTGTGGCTCTGGCCTTGACCGAAGCAATATCCCAGACCGTACCGTCAGCAAACCGGATTTCTTCAAGCCTATAACTGCCAGCCGCGTCGCTGTTGAAATAGTTCGACACCGTCAGTTTGTCGGTGCTGCCCGCAATAGCAAGAATCAGGCTATCGCTTGATCGTGTGACAATTATGTCGGTTGTTAATATATCCTCAGCAAACTGAATGACATCCAGCTTGCCGCTGCCGGTGTCATAGTTGTTGATGGTGTCCTGGCCTGAGTTCGGGCCAAACAGGTAAGTATCCGACCCCGTACCTCCGGTCAGGGCATCGTTACCGTTACCGCCGTCCAGCCTGTCACTGCCTGCATCGCCATAAAGCGTATCGTTATTATCGCCGCCGCCCAAAACATCATTGCCGTTGCCGCCATAGAGAATATCCACGCCGATACCGCCATCCAGCAGGTCATCGCCATCCTCACCATAAACGGTATCGTTGTCCGCCCCGCCGCTGAGGGTATCGTTACCTGCGCGACCAAATAACGTATCGTTACCGGCAAGACCCTCCAGGCTGTCCGCTGTCGCATATCCGTAGAGCGTATCGGTAGCGTTTGTGCCTATTGTGGCTCTGGCCTTGACCGAAGCAATATCCCAGACCGTACCGTCGGCAAACCGGATTTCTTCAAGCCTATAACTGCCAGCCGCGTCGCTACTGAAATAGCTCGAAACCGTCAGTTTGTCGGTGCTGCCCGCAATAGCAAGAATCAGGCTATCGCTTGATCGTGTGACAATTATGTCGGTTATTAATATATCCTCAGCCAACTGAATGACATCCAGCTTGCCGATGCTGAGGTCATAATTGTTGATGGTGTCCTGGCCTGAGCCTCGACCAAACAAATAAGTATCCGAACCCGTACCCCCGTTCAGAGAATCGTTACCTGCTCCGCCGTCCAGCCTGTCATTACCGGCATCGCCATAAAGCGTATCGTTAGCATCGCCGCCGCCCAAAACATCATTGCTGTTGCCGCCATAAATGATGTCATTACCGGCACTGCCATCCAGCAGGTCATCACCGTTATTTCCAGTTAACGTATCGTTGCCGCCTTGCCCGAAAATCGTATCGGCGTTAGTCGTTCCAGGCAGATATCCTGACCCCAGCGTCACCCTCATTTCCGACAATACCGCTTGCAGTTCTGCGTTCCCCGATGCCTGTTCAGTCCAGGTACGCAAGCGGTCAACCCCGTCCCAGCCCATTGAATAAAGCCGGGTGCCGCCATAACGGTTAAGTTCAATCAGATCGTACAGCGCATTGACTGCATCTGTTTGTTTTGCGCTGTCCAGCAAGGCATTCAAGCCGCTTAAGTCCAGGTCAATGCCATCGTCCGTAACTGTTAAACTGATTGCATCAAAATAAGGTTCGAGCCGCGTTTGCGTAATCAGGCCGCCATAAACCGATTCCTTAAGGTTATAAAAACTGCTGTTGAGCAGGGTGATCTGGGCGGCGGAAAGCGTCACATACGCGCGCTGCAAACCGCCATAAAAAGTAACCCCGGATGAGGTAGTGCCGCCACTACTGGTGCCAACAGAGATAAGCTGACCCGCTCCAGTACGCACGGAGTTCTCGGCGACGGTAACAAAATTAGTGCCGTTGAAACGCTCCAGGGTGGCAACCAGTTCAGTGATCGCCTCTTGCTGGGCTTTGAGTTGTTGCAGGGCTTGCAATTGTGTTTCCGATAATACCGAGGCGATACTTGCACCACCGGGGCCAAATAAAGCCAGCAAAGCGTCGTAGTTGGCAACGGTCTGCCCCGGCATTAAATAAATAAGCTGAAAGCCCTGCTGTTCTGCTTTTTCCACGCTGCTTACCATACCGGATGAAGCCGCCCAGGTGTTGACCAGGTTATTGAGCAAACCCATTTGTCCCGCGTGCGTGGTTTCGTCAGCAAAATCCGCCAGCGTGTCGGCAAGGTCTTGAGACAAGCTGGCCGCTTCGCGTAAATCCCGCACTTGTCCGCTGCCTTGCATATTCGGCAGGTTCCTCGCCTGTTCGGTCAGCGGGATGGTGTCCGGGAATTGCCGGTAGAAGGGGTTGTCAACCAGGTTCAGGTTGGCTATTTTGCCGGTACTGCCGTCGCTGTAGGTGAACAGCGCCGAGGCGGTCTGGAGGTTGCCGTGACCGACGTTGACGGTTTGGACAGTGGGCGCAAGGTCGATGCGGGTGATATTCAGTGCTGCCAGGCTGAACAGTTCATTGGCCTGGCTGACGCCGTCCTGGTTAAGGTCACGCCAGACCTTGACACTGGCAAATTGCGCGTCATTGCCGTCAAACACGCCATCGGCATTGCTGTCCAGGTCACGCAATGCATCAAAACCGTCTAACGCCTTTTGTCCATCGGCTTTTACTGTGTCCACGCCAAACAGTTCTGCGCCATTATCAATAGCACCGTTGCCGTTGCGGTCCAGAACCAGCAGGCCGTCGTCGGCTTTGATCCAGCCGGTGCCGTTTTTGGTGCCATCACCGTCATGGTCGAACAGAATCGTGCTGCTGGCGCCCACTGTCTCGATGCCATCACCGTCAAGGTCGAGTGCCAGCGGGTCGCGGCGAATCCAGGTGCGGGCCTGGTTGAAGAGGTCGTTGACCCATTGATCAATATCATAAGGTGTAGGGAGAGTTTGGCCTAGCCAGTGACCTACCTCACTGAGTGGATTGAGCAAGGGTGCAAATATTTCTGCCCCTTTGTCAGCGAAGGCATCCCAAAAAGCCGGATCCATCATGACATCCGTTATTTTTTTAACGACATCGCCAAAGTCAGTTAGGAATTGATTGACCGCATCGCTCAACTCTTTGATTTCTGGTGTGTCAACAGTGCCATCTCCTGCGGCTTCGGCTTGAATTATAAAAGCTATTGCAGCTACAGAAAAAATAGCTCCCACCACAAGGGTAGGAACTAATGCAGTTCCCGCAACTCCGACTGCCGCCGCCTCCGCTGCCAGGGTTAGCGATATAGAACCCATAACAGCAGCGGCATCTGAAGCAGCAGATTTTAAATCTGCAGTTTTAATTGTGCCTTGTTCTGCTGCAGATTCAATAATCTTGCTCAAGTTAAAGCCCAGAGATATAACGCCAACCGTTTGCCCTATATATGGAAGGAATTGGTTAGTGCTTATTATGGACACGGCGGCTAACCCAATAGTAGCGCCGCCAATTGATGCTGAACGGGCGGTTTCAGGATCTACAATATTTGACTGAACACTGCTACCTACATAGGCTGCCGATAAACGCGAAGAAATTGCCTGGATGGCTTCTGGACTGATACTCATTTTGTGTTACCTCTGTTAATTATCGATTTGTTTGCGAACTGAAGTTTCGTGAACCCATAGATTAAAAGCAAAAGAGCCGCTATATTGCTATGAAAATAACCTTCCTTTGCTCTAAGGTACTTTTCTACTTGCTTTTGGTAGCTTAGTATTAATTTCCCATCAACTTCTAGTTGGTAAAGACGTTTGCCTTTAAACCAACCAAATGTATAAGTTTCAAACCACCAAACTTTCCCAATTTTGCCTTGATATTTTCTAAAGTCCCTTTCGCTAGATAAACAATCATCTGTCATGCTATCGGCAATCGCGCAACTAAAGTGCATCTTTTGCTTGTTAATAAGCAAATTGAATGGAGTGCCGACTCTTATCTTTAGTGAATCTATCATTATTTTTCCTTCACTGATACTCAATTGATCATAGCTTGGAGTTTCGAAAAGAATGACGCTTACATCAGATAGAGAAAGAAATGCAAAAAATAAAATGGCGCCAGCAACAAATTTTTTTACTGGCTCGTTAAATAAAAACTTTAATTTCTGTGCCATTTTGCTGGTTACATTCATGCTGCCGACCTATAAATTCTGCTTGCTAAAAGGATGCATTTGAAACACCGTTAGCCCCATTGGTTAAACCAGCCGTCAAAATAGCCACAAAAGCAACTTGGGCAGTAACAAAATTTCCTGCCGCATTTATTCCACTTCCCGCAATGGGTATTCCGTTTTGTCTGGCAACCGCTAATGCTTGTTCGAAATGCGCCATCGCCATCGCGCCACTGATATATCCTGTGATAGCACCCACCGCAGCGCTGGTTGAAGGGTTTGTGTTATTTGTATCTGTCATAGTCTTTACCTAATCCGTTGTTTAACGATTGACATAGCTCGCGAGAGCAAAATTTTCATCAAGAAAAGCAAGTATGGCGGTATGTTACTGATAACAAACGTGCCATAAAATACCCCTGAAGAATACCTAAAAATATATTCAGAATGACCCTTAGTTGTAAACATCTCTAAAGGTGTCAAAATCATCATATCTATCGAGCTTAAAAAGCTAAAAAGAATTAGAAGGCCGAAGCAGATAAATATATACAACGGCGTTTTTGTCAGCTCTTTCTTACCGGTGCTGAAGTTATAGTTCGGCCTTTCCTGGAAAATAACGTTTTTAACGCGATGCCAATCGTTTGAATCCGACAAACAATCGCGAGTTTCTATGAACAGAAAGACAAAATTAATAACAAGCAAAGAACCCAATACAAGTAAATAGCTTAACCAATAACAGGCAGCTACATTTATATCCAGTAGCTTACTGAGCAGGTCAGCTAGTGTCTTGTCCATGCCGGATAGATACAGTATTGCCGTCAACATAGTTCCATTGCCTGAAGTAATCAGTAACCGTGTTGGTAAGACGGGGGATAGCAGAACATCGGCATAGGTCTTCGTATTAGCGAAGTCAGACTCGATTGATTTGTCATAATTAGAAATGTTCATAATAACAATGCGCCGTAGCTATGAGCTTTAAAAGAGGCCTGGTATTTCATTTGCCTGGAATCCAATCATTTTTTGGGTCAATGGCAATAGTAGTTTGACTCAGAAAAAATATTTCAACATTTTGATTAAAATAGAAAACATGTCACAGTTTTCTTAATGTATAGCAGGAAAATGGCTTTTTTTAAAATCTATGGGGTAGACTAAGTTTGTAAGGCCCGCCTTTAGTTAATCTTTGCTTAAACTCACGCCACCATACTCCAAAGACTGTCATTCATCACCTCGCGCAAATCCCGCACCTGCCCACTATCCCTTCGGCTTCGCTCAGGGCAGGCCTGCCTATTCGGCAGGTTTCTCGCCTGTTCGGTCAGCGGGATAGTGTCGGGGAATTGCCGGTAGAAGGGGTTGTCAACCAGGTTCAGGTTGGCGATTTTGCCGGTACTGCCGTCGTTGTAGGTAAACAGCGCCGAGGCGGTCTGGAGGTTGCCGTTACCGACGTTGACGGTTTGTATCGTGGCCGCAAGACCGATGCGGGTGATATTCAGCGCTGCCAGGCTGAACAGTTCATTGACCTGGGAGGTGCCGTCCTGGTTGAGGTCACGCCAGACCTTGACATTGGCAAATTGCGCGTCATTGCCGTCAAATACGCCATCGGCATTGCTGTCCAGGTCGCGCAATGCATCAAAACCGTCCAGCGCCTTTTGTCCGTCCGCCTTTATTGTGTCCACGCCAAACAGTTCTGCGCCATTGTCAATGCTACCGTTGCCGTTGCGGTCCAGAACCAGCAAGCCGTCATCGGCTTTGATCCAGCCGGTGCCGTTTTTGGTACCGTCGCCGTCATGATCGAACAGAATCGTGCTGCTGGCGCCGACGGTTTCGATGCCGTCGCCGTCAAGGTCGAGTGCCAGCGGGTCACGGCGAATCCAGGTGCGGGCTTGGTTGAAGAGGTCGTTAACCCATTGATCGATATCATAAGGTGTAGGGAAATTCTGGCCTAACCAGTGGCCTACCTCACTGAGTGGATTGAGCAGGGGTGCAAATATTTCTGCCCCTTTGTCAGCGAAGGCATCCCAAAAAGCCGGATCCATCATGACATCCGTAATTTTTTTAACGGCATCGCCCGAATCATCAAGAAACTTTTTTACGGCATCGGCCATTGCTTTGATTTCTGGCGTATCAATTGTGCCGTTGCCTGCCATATTAGCCTGGATAATCAAGGTCGTTGAAATAACAACTAATGCTGCACCTTCCACGGCCACAAGTGCTACTGCTCCTGCTGTACCCCCTACTGCTGCTCCGGCAAGACCCAAGGTAATTGTGCCCACAATGCCGGTAAGATCTGCGGCAGCCAGTTTAATATCTGCTTCATTTACTACACCATTGTTTACAGCAGAGGTTGCAATTTTGTTCAAATTATTTGCTAATGATGCTGCACCAACACCGGCTCCAATTAATGGAATGCCTATATTACCGCTTACTATACTTGCTAAAGCGACACCTAAAGATGCACCACCAATTGATATGTCCGTCTTATTTTGATCAGTTAAAGGTAGTGTTAAAGGCATTGCTAGATTCGGTCCGGGGCACCAAAATATACTGCATTGAGATGTGACGAAAGTAGCTGTACTGCTTCTGGACTCATTTTTCATTCCTCTTAGGAGTTATTGGATCGTTTGCAAATTGCAGTAAAAGAAAAAACAATATTGAAATAATAAAAAATACTAAATTTATACAGAGACAATAATTTTTCGTGAATGAGTAGTTCTTTTTTTGGTCTTGATAGCTTTTTATTATTTTTCCGTTAATTTCTAGTTGATAAAGGCGATTTTCCCCTCCCATTAAGCCAATCTTTTTAGACTTATACCACCATACTTTCGCCGTCTTACCTTGGTAATCATGTGTCTTGTTAATCGGCAAGCATTCGCTAATGCCACAACTAAACAGCATCTCTTGATTGTTAATCACCAATGTAAAAGCATCATGTACTCTTCCTTGGCCCTTATGAATTTTTATCTTTCCCTCACTAATAGTGAGCTTATTAAAATCCGGGATTTCCAAAAGCAAATTACTCAAATCACCTTGTGCTAAAAAAGAGAAGAACAAGACAAAAAAAAGTGCTACCTTTTTTCGTTGGTTGTTGATTAGAAATCATTATTCTACTCATTACCGTTTTTTGAATAATTTGGAGTCAAACTTCGCCTTTTACACTGACTTAACTTTTCCTCACTCATTTTTCATCCCTCTTAGAAGTTATTGGATCATTTGTAAATTGCATTAAAAAAAACATAATGATTGAAAGAACAAAAAATAACATGTTTGGATAGAAATAATAGTTTTTCATGGACAGGTATTTTTCTTTTTGCACTTGATAAACTATTTCTAGATTCCCATCCACCTCCAATTGATAAACACGAGTGTCATTATCCCATACAGTTTCTTTGCCTTTATACCACCAGACCTTCCCCGTTTTTCCCTGGAAATCATGTATCTTGCTAGAAGGTACACAATCCCTTCTGCTAACGGCAGGAAGTCCACAATTAAATGGTATTTTTTGCTTGTTAATAATCATAGTATCTATAGACCCAGTTCTCACAATAACACTAGTAGTCCACCAATTTTATTTTGACGAATACTTAGTGTAATCTATTAATTTCCTATAGCAAGCCAATGAAATTGAGTAGATTATCCTATGCCAGCCAAAAAATATCGCGTAAAACTGACCGAAGCGGAACGTCAAGAATTAAAAGCGTTACTTAACAAAGGCCGAATAGCTGCGCGGAAACTAACCCATGCTCGAATCCTCTTGCAATGTGATGAATCAGATGCAATTCCAGTCAAGACAGATAAAGACATTG